>Ga0209906_100090_pt1 | contig 137695 bp, 125 predicted proteins | sample FECB24metaG_FD_188303 | JGI IMG/M metagenome (GOLD analysis project Ga0209906, IMG submission 188303) | Cyanobacterial communities from the Joint Genome Institute, California, USA from Joint Genome Institute, California, USA - FECB-24 metaG... ... | reverse complement strand
CGCTGCAACCAGGCGCTCGAGAATGTCACCTCGATGCAACAAGGCATACGGATAGCCAAATCGCTCGATAAAGGCTTTGTCGATCGGGGCGCGATAGACGATTTTGCCCGTCAGCATGTCTCCGAACATGAGATCTTCGGGATAGGCGGCGACTTCCTGCATCGCTTCCACGACGCCGAGGAGGGCGAAAGCCTTGAATGCGTTCGGCGGCATCTGGATGCCGGCGCCGATCTCGCGGAAGTCCGCAGCCTGCTCGAGAACGCGTACGGCTTGGCCCCGCCTGGACAGAGCGAGCGCAGTTGCAATGCCGCCGATCCCGCCGCCGACGATCAGCACGGGGAGGGATCTGTGGGAAATTCTTGTCATGAAGTACCCCAAGGCCATTTCCAGCCAGAGCAATCATCGCACGGCAATTGAACATAATCAATAAATGTTCAATTATATTGAACGTTCGGCTACTTCTTTCCCCTTTCCAAGCTTGGGGACAACACGATCCAGATAAGCCGAGTCTCGTTGCCACTTGGATTGGCAAAGCGATGCGACAGGGTGCTGGGAAAACGAAAGCTGTCTCCTGCCTCCAGCGTGTATTCGTCATTATCGAGGTGGATCGTCAGGATGCCGGCCAGAACCAAGCCCGCCTTTTCGCCTTCGTGACTGTAGGATTCGGGCCCAGATGACGAGCCGGGCTCCAGTACGATCTCGTAAATCTCGATAGCGCCGGGGTCGGGCGGACTGACCACCTCCTGGACGATCCCGACATGGGGGACATTGAGACGTCTACGCTGGTCATTCCGAACGATGTATCGCCGCTCTGCCATCGCCTGCGGGCTGTCTGGGAAGAACCAGGAAATCGGTACATCCAGCGTGTTTGCGAGGAGCCGCAGGGAGCGAAGGGACGGGGCAGAGAGGCCGCGTTCAATTTGGCTGACCATCCCGACGGAAAGCCCCGCCTTTTGTGCCAGCTCCCGGATCGAAAGCTCCCGTTGACGGCGGCTCTGCCGCAATCTCTGGCCAAGCCACCGATTTTCAGCCGCTTCGTCCGAGACATTCTCTCGGTCCGGAGCTGTGGCATTCCTTGTGCTTGGCTCGGTGCCATCCATGCTGGTGAAGCCTTGGTGACCAACGTCTGAGTGAGTCTGCGGCGAAGCGTGCCGGATAGCATGTATGACGAGGCTTGACTAAGATCAAATAATTATGAACTCTGATGGAGAAAGTTCATTTATGTTGCGCGTTCGCGGGGCTAGCTGTGCGTCTCGCCGGGGAAGCGGAACCTTTACATGGCGACAATCTCCGAGGCGGGATGGGAGATCGGTGTCGATATCGGTGGCACTTTCACTGACGTGGTTTGCCGACGCCCGGGCGGCCCGCTGCATGTCATGAAGGTGCCAACCTCGCGAGCCGACCCAAGCATTTCGGTGCTGGCCTCACTCGATCCGTTGCAAAAGAGCCATGCCGTTTCACCCGACGAGTTATCGCGCTTCGCGCACGGCACGACCGTCGCGACCAATGCGGTGCTTGAGCGAAAAGGCGCGAAGATTGGTCTGATCACTTGTTTGTTAGCGATCCGTTTTTCGCTGGCGAGGGCGGGGTGCGCGTAGATGGTCGGTACTTCCGGAGAAGCTTGGGAGATCGGCGTCGATATCGGCGGCACCTTCACCGACGTGGTGTGTCGGCGTCCAGGCGGCCCGCTGCACGTCATGAAGGTGCCTACGTCGCGAGCGGACCCCAGTGTGTCCGTGCTCGCGTCGCTGGACGCGTTGCGCAAGTCGCACGCCGTCTCGCCCAACGATTTATCTCGGTTCGCACACGGCACTACGGTCGCAACCAATGCAGTGCTGGAGCGCAAGGGCGCCAGGATCGGTCTGGTCACGACGGAAGGGTTCCGCGACGTCCTCGAGATCGGACGGCAGTCACGGCGACAGATGTATGATGTCGTTCTGCGCCCACAGACGCCGGTCTTCTTGGCGCCCGGGCGCGTACGCAAGGAGGTTTCCGAGCGCATATCCGCGACCGGCGACGTCGTGACGCCGCTCGACGAAGCTGGGCTACGCCGCGTGGTCGACGAGCTAGTCGAAGACGGTGTTGAGGCGATTGCGATCGTCTTCCTGTTTTCGTTCGCGAATCCGCTTCACGAACGCCGCGCCAAAGACCTGATCCTGCAATCTCATCCCGATCTAATGGTCTCGGCGTCGCATGAGGTGGACCCGACATTTCGAGAGTATGAACGCACCGTTGCGACCGCCTTCGACGCCTATCTGAAGCCGGCGGTCGATCGCTATCTCGCACGTCTCGAGGACGGGCTGGCACGCAGCGGTGCGCCAGTTCCGCTTCAGGTGATGCAATCGCGCGGCGGCCTTACCAGTGCGGATGTTGCACGCGGACGCCCGGTGCGCCTGTTCCTATCGGGGCCTGCGGCCGGCGTCGTCGGCGGACGCATCGCCGGCGCGTCGGCCGGCGATGGTGACCTCATCACGATCGACGTCGGCGGCACGTCCGCCGATATCGCCCTGATCAGCCGGCGCAAGCCGCTGATCCGCTCGGAAGGAGACGTCGGCGGGTTTGTGGTGCGGACGCCAATGGTGGATGTCAACACGATCGGTTCCGGAGGCGGCAGTATTGCGCGCATCGACGCCGCCGGAGGGCTGAAAGTCGGACCGCAATCGGCCGGATCGGAACCCGGCCCGGCCTGCTACGGACGCGGCGGCACACAGGCGACGGTATGCGACGCTTCGGTCGCGCTCGGCTATCTCGATCCGGATTATTTCGCGGGCGGCTCGCTCAAGCTGAATGCACAACTTGCATTCGATGTGGTCGAACAAACGGTGGCGCGGCCGCTCGGTCTGTCAGTCCAGGCTGCGGCGCTCGGTATTCATCGCGTGCTGAACGCACAGATGGCGGAAGGCATCAGGCAGGTGTCGGTGCGGCAGGGCGTCGATCCGCGGACCTTTGCGTTGGTCCCGCTCGGCGGCGCGGGTGGGCTTCACGCCACCGCGCTTGCTGGCGAGCTCGGCATGACGCGAGTCATCGTGCCACGATTGCCAGGTGTGCTCGCTGCTGCAGGATTGCTTGCCGCGCCGGTCGAACACGAGGTTTCGGCCGCGTTCGCGTCACCGATCGACACGCTCGATCTCGGTGCCCTCCGAAACGTGATCCGCGGTCTCGACGCGCGGGCTACTGCGCTGATGAAGAACGAGCAAATCGCGGCGGCCAAGGTCACCGTCACGCATTACGCAGACGTCTGCTTCATAGGTCAGTCCTACACCTTGGAAATTCCGCTCGACCCCGCGCGCTCCGATGCGGTCGAGCATCTCTACGAGGATTTCTTGGTCGCTCACGACCGCGTCTACGGGCATGCGGTCCGCGCGCCGGCCAAGATCACAGCTTTGCGCTCCGTGCATCAAGCAGGCGGCAGCGACGATATCGCGGAGATGCGGTTGGCACCCTCCGGCACGGTGGTCGATCTGCCGTCACGCCTGATACATGTTTCTGGTGTCGCGGGTGCTGTTCAGGCGCGTGTGCTTGCGCGCGATGCGATGCCGGCCGGATATGAATTCGCAGGTCCCGCGCTCGTTCAGCAGTCGGATACAACGACGCTGATCGAGCCGGGCTGGTCGGGTCACGTCGATGCGGCGGCCAATCTCATCCTCGAGCGTCAGGGAGCGTGACCATGTCCGCATCCCTCGCACCGCAGGCGATCGATCCGATCACACTGGAGGTTGCGCGTAACAAGCTTGAAGGAATTGCAGAAGAAATGCAGCAGACACTGCTGCGTTCATCCTTCTCGCCAATCGTTAAAGAAGGGCTCGACGCTTCGGCAAGCCTGTTCACGTTGACTGGAGAAACGCTGGCCCAGGCCTGCGCTATTCCTGTCCATCTCGGAACGTTGATCCCAGTCGTTGCTACTGTGCTGGAAACCTTTCCGGTCGAGCGTATGCGGCCAGGCGACGCTTATGTGATGAACGACCCTTATCTTGGTGGAACGCATCTTCCCGACATCGCGGTGATCCGCCCGATCTTCGCAGGCGACCGCCCGGTCGGGCTCTCTGCGACTATGACGCATCATCAGGATGTCGGCGGCATGTCGCCGGGCTCGGTGCCGACGAATGCCATCGAGATCTTCCAGGAGGGCCTGCGGATCCCGCCGCTGCTGTTGTGCTCCGACGGACAGATGAATGAGACGCTGGTTGCGATGATCCGGCAGAATGTTCGGATTCCGGATACGGTCATCGGCGACCTGAACGCGCAGATAGCGTCCTGCAATGTTGGAGTCCGGCGTGTGTCGGAGCTTGCGGCCTCACTCGGCCACAATGCACTGCCGGTGCTGTTTGAAACCTTACTCGCGCGCTCAGAGATCATGACGCGCGAGGCGCTTCGCAAGCTACCGGAGGGCACCTACCGTTACGTTGATTTCAACGATAACGACGGTATTGACCTCGACAAACGCATTCGCTTCGAGGTCGCGGTCACGATCCATGATGGGTCCTTCCACTGCGATTTCACTGGCACTGCCGACCAGGTGCGGGGTCCGTTCAACTGCGTGCCTTCCGGCTCTCTTGCGGCTGCCTGCTTTGCTATCCGCGCGATCACTGATCCGGCGATCCCGACCAATGCTGGCTGCTTCCGTCCGATCACTCTGAACCTTCCGAAAGGCTCGATCGTCAATCCGGTCGAGCCAGCGGCAGTGAATGCGCGCACTGCGACCATCAAGCGGATCACGAGCACGATCCTCGGTGCTCTCCGGCCAGTTATCCCGGATCGGGTGTCGGCCGATGCAAGCGGTGAAATGGCCGCGATCATGTTCGGTGGAAAGCGCGCCGACGGCACAACCTTCGTCACGGGGGAGATGATCGCGGGCGGTAGCGGCGCCGGCATCGCTGACGATGGTGTCGATGTGATTGAGACTGACGTCACCAACTGCATGAACCTCTCCGCCGAAGCGATGGAAATGGAGGCGCCGATCCGGGTTCATCGCATCGCGCTGAAACAGGACTCGGGCGGGGCAGGGCGGCAGCGGGGCGGCCTTGGTATCGTTAAAGAATACGAAGTCCTGCATGGAGAGGTGCGATTTACCCATCGCGGCGAGCGACACTTTTGCGCATCTAGTGGCTTCGATGGTGGCGGGCAGGGAGGTATGGCTGAATCCGAAATTCGCGCGGTCTCGGGCGAAACCACCGTCATCCCGTCAAAGCTTGTAACAACCCTTCACAAGGGTGATCGCGTCGTTGTCTCTACAGCCGGCGGCGGTGGGTATGGCAAGCCGGTCGATCGCGATCGTCAGGCGATCGTGGACGACGTTCGCAATGGGAAAGTGTCAGAGGAGGCTGCGCGCAAGCTCTATTCGTAAATGCGCCGGGAAGTGTTCCGTAAACATCATTATGAAGGGGAACAGTCATATGAGCCACGATCATCTCCAGCCTAGCCGTATCAAGCTAGCTGGCCGCCTGCTGGCCCTCAGCCTGATCGCTGTCGGCACCCTGAGCGCTGCGGTCACCAAAAGCGCAGCGCAGGACCGTCCGATTCGTATAGGCTCATTCACAGCAACGAGCGGCGGTGCCGCATTCTTGGGCGACCCCCAAGAAAAGACGCTTAAACTCTACGTTGACAAGATCAACAAGGCGGGTGGAATTGGAGGCCGAAAGATAGAGCTGTTCCACTATGATAGCGCCGGCGATGCGCGGCAAGCTGTGACGTTTGTCCGCCGACTGATCGAAGACAATCAAGTCGATGTGATCATGGGCGGCACGACGACCGGCGAGACGATGGCCGTAATCCCGATGGTGCAGGAGGCGGGCGTACCTTTCATTTCATTCGCCGGCGGCAATGTCGTGGTTGAGCCAGTGCGAAAATGGGTATTCAAGACGCCCGGCTCCGACCGCATGGCGGTAATGCGCATTTACGAGGACATGAAGAAGCGCGGCTTCACCAAGGTCGCGGTGTTGTCCGGCGACGGCGGCTTCGACCAGTCCTGCCGCGCGGAAGCCAAGTCGCAGGCGGCAAAGGCCGGACTCACGGTCGCGTCTGATGAGGCCTACGCGCAGGCCGATACTGATCTCGCACCGCAGTTTTCGCGGATTTCATCGGCGGGCGCCGAGGCCATTTTGGGCTGCGGCTTTGGCGTAGGTGCCGTTGTTGCCGTTCGAAATCATCAGCAACTGGGGTCGAAGCTGCCCTTGTATTTCACGCATGGTGTTGGCGCGCAGCAGTTCGTGGACGCTGCTCGCGGCGCGGCGGAAGGCGTGCGGGTCACGGTATCTGCGCTTCTGGTCGCGGACCAGCTCGCCGCGGACGATCCGCAGCGCGAGACCGTGCTTAAATACGCTAAGGAGTTTGAGGCCGCATATGGTGCGCGTCCCGCTGCGTTTGGCGGTTTTGCATACGACGCATTGTTTATTTCCCTCGAAGCCACCCAGCGCGCCGGCAAACTCGATCGCGCCGCGATCCGCGACGAGATCGAAAAAACAAAGGGTTTTGTCGGAATCGACGGTATCTTCAACATGACGCCGCAGGACCACATGGGCCTGAACTACGATATCGCGTTCCGTCTAACCGAGATCCGCAACAATGGTTGGCATCTCGTGAAATAGCCTGATCGGCCGCGAGGTTCCACCATGAGCGACCTTCTACAATTCGTATTATCGGGCCTCTCGCGAGGCTCGATTTACGGGATGGTCGGTATCGGCTTTGCGCTGATCTTCCGGTCGAGCCACGCCATCAACTTCGCTCAGGGTGAGTTCGTCATGATCGGCGGGATGGGAACAGTGTTTTTCCTTTCCGCCGGTTTGCCACTGCCGCTGGCAGCGGCTGCTGCAATTCTTGTTGCGGCCGCGGTCGGTTATCTGCTTCAGACTGGTGCAATAGCGCGCGCCAGGAATGCATCGGTACTTTCGATCATCATCATCACGATCGGGGCCGGCATGTTCATCCGCGGACTCGCGGAAGTGATCCTCGGAAGGAATTTCCATTCCTACTCGTCGTTCAGCGGCGAAACACCGATCAGCATATTCGGTGCACGGGTGCCGTCACAGGCGCTCTGGGTGTTTGTCGCACTGTTTTCCGTAAGCCTCGCGGTTCATCTGTTCTTCCGGTACGCAAAACTTGGAAAGGCTGTAGAGGCAGTCTTTTCCAACCGAAAGGGCGCAGAGACCATCGGCATCAATGTCGGTAGAATACTTGCACTTTGCTTTGTCATCGCGGCTGCTATCGGTGCGATTGGCGGTGTCGTCATGACACCGATTACGCTGACGCATTTCGAGCTTGGCGTGCCACTTGCATTGAAGGGGTTTGCCGCCGCTATCGTTGGCGGCCTGACCAGTCCGTTCGGCGCAATAATCGGTGGACTCATCCTTGGTCTCGTTGAAGCTCTTGCAGGCGGCTACATTTCGACAACATACCAGGAGGTCGTGGCCTTCGTGATCATTGTGGGAACCCTGCTTATACGCCCGCAAGGGTTGTTCGGCAGCAATGCAGTCGAACGCGTCTAGGGAAATGTGATGTCTCGCGACGGGAAAAGTCAGTTGCTGGTCCTGCTCGGGCTCGCATCGTTGCTGATTGCGATCCCGTTTGTGGCGCCCAATCCCTACTATGTTGACCTCGCCGCGAAGTCCTGCATAGCCGCAGTGGTCTGTGTCGGTCTCAATCTGCTTGTCGGATATGCCGGGCAAATTAGCCTTGGCCACGCAGCGTTTTTCGGAATTGGCGCGTACAGCTCAGCGATTCTTGGAACCAGGTACGAAGTCACGGCCATCCTAGCGATGCTTGCAGGCGTCGTGCTAACGGTCGCGGTAGCTTACGTTACCGCGCGTGCGGTTCTGCATCTTAAGGGGCATTACCTGGCTATGGCGACGCTCGCAGTTGGCGTTGCAGTGTCCATTATTCTTACCAGGGAAATTGGGCTGACCGGCGGCCCGGACGGCATGTCAGTGCGGCGGTTCACGATCTTTGGCTATCCGTTGACCGGCATATGGGCGACCTACGGGTTGTCTGCGGTCACTTTGTTCATCGCGGTCCGGACTGCCATAGTATTAGCAAATTCGCGCGTTGGCAGATCGCTGCGAGCGATCCGCGACTCCGAAACCGCGGCGCAGAGCGCGGGCATTGATGTCGCGCGCTACAAAACGATCGTGTTTGTGATTTCAGCTGTTTACGCTAGCGTCGCCGGCTCCGTGTTCGCTCATGTGGATCGGTTTATCACGCCGGGCGCGGCCGGTTTCATGCATTCGGTCGAATATCTGGCGATGATTGTGATCGGCGGCCTTGGTTCGGTAGCAGGGGCCATTGTCGGTGCCACCCTGATGACTGTTCTGCCCCAGGCACTCGCCACCTTCGACCATTTCCGCCATTTGCTGACGGGCGCGGCACTCATCGTGATCATGACCATGATGCCGGCGGGTATTGTACCCACGATGGTACGATCGCTAACGCACCGTCTGCGTGGTCGGTCGGACCGTGGCGCGGATTTATCCTCTCCATCCGCCCGCTCCGGCTCGTGAGGTGGCGCTGTGACGCTGCTTGAGGTCCGCGATGTTGGCATAGCCTTCGGGGGGCTCGTTGCGCTGAACGATATTTCGTTCGAGGCGCAGCGCGGCAAGATATTTGCCGTCATCGGTCCAAACGGTGCCGGCAAGACGACGCTCTTCAATATCCTCTCCGGGAGCTATCGGGCCGACCGCGGCCGCGTGTTACTTGACGGCGAGGAGATCACAAATCTGCTGCCACATTTGCGGGCGCAACGCGGGTTACAACGAACCTTTCAAAACCTCCAGATTTTCGAGGAGATGACAGCGCTTGAGAATGTGTTGATCGGAAACCACCTGCGGCAACGAACCGGCTTTCCTGCTGCGCTGCTGGGGCTGCCGTCCGTAGCACGGGAGACGCGCGCAGCCGAAGCCCGTGCCCACGATCTTCTTGCGATGATGAGCTTGTCTGATGTGAGCGACGTGCGAGCGGGCGACCTGGCCTACGGTCAACAGAAACGTTTGGAGATTGCTCGAGCATTGGCAGCCGATCCGTTGCTTCTTTTACTCGACGAGCCGGCAGCGGGGCTAAATCCGGCGGAGACTGCCGAACTGGGTCAGATCATTGTCGGTATTCGAGACAGTGGCATTGGAATTCTCCTGGTCGAGCATGACATGCGACTTGTGATGGGCATTTCCGACGAAATAATCGTGTTAAATTTCGGCTGCGCTATCGCTCGCGGGATCCCCGATGTTGTTGCGAAAGACGAGGCGGTGATCGACGCCTATCTCGGCACCGAGGTGGATTGATGCTGAGCGTACGGGGTCTCTCTGGTGGGTATGGGCAGATCGTTGCATTAAGGGCCATCGATCTTGATGTTGCCGAGGGCGAGCTCGTGGCCGTCATCGGACGTAACGGGGCTGGCAAGACCACGCTGCTACGCACCATCTCTGGCCTCCAGCCGGCGTTTTCCGGGCAGGTGAGGCTCAGGAACCGTGACGTCACGCGTGCATCGGCGCCTGATCTTGTTCGAGCGGGTGTTGCACATGTTCCAGAGGGCCGACAGGTGTTCGGCACACTGTCGGTTGAAGACAATCTGAGGCTCGGAGCGTATTACCGAACCGATGCCGAGGCGGATGCTGATTTGGAGAAGCAGTATGAGCTCTTTCCGATGCTGAGAGAGCGCCGCGCGTCCCTGGCGAGTATCTTGTCCGGTGGACAGCAGCAAATGTTGGCCCTCGGCAGGGGTTTAATGGCAGCGCCGAAGTTGCTGATGTTGGACGAACCGTCGATGGGGCTCGCGCCACAATTTGTCCTTCAGATTTTTCGCACCATCGTAGAATTGAGGAAGCGAGGCACTACCATTCTTTTAATTGAACAGAATGCACGCGCGGCACTAAAGGTGGCCGATCGTGCTTATGTCATAGAAACTGGGCGTGTTGTTCTTGCGGGACCAGCGTCTCAGATCGCAAACGATTCGAGTGTGAAGTCTCTCTATCTGGGTCGCTAGCACCCGCTCAGCAGGCTGCTCTGCTGCCGATCAAGCGGTCGACATTACCTTGAGGCGGCTGCCACAGCGTCCCGTTCGGGATCCAATTTGTGAATAGCGGTTGATTCAGCGGCGGACGGGTGATTAGCTTCGATTGACATTACCGTGGTGAGCAAGGAGCTTCTTATGCTGTCGCGTATTTTTCTCGTGCTGGCCCTGCTAACTTCGATCTCAATTGAACCGGCGCGCACGCAGGAGATCACGCTTACGTTCAGCCACTTCCTTGGACCGAAGAGCTTCTTCCAGGTCGACGTAGCAGAGCCGTTTGCTGCCGAGCTTGCCGCAAAGACCAATGGCAAGGTGAAGGTTCAGATTTTCAATGGAGCCGATCCGCAAGGCAAGGTGACGGAACAGGCGACGAACGTGAAGAACGGGATTGTCGACATCGCGTTGGGGCTGCGAGGCGCCGAGGGCGACAAGTTTCCCGGCTCGTCGGTGATCGAATTGCCGTTTCTGGTTCCGGACGCGCTGCGGGGGTCGCGTGCGCTGTGGGCGCTGTACGCCGATGGTACGTTGGCCGACGAGTACAAGGACTACAAAGTACTCGCACTGTTCGTGCACAATCCGGGCTTGATCCACACCACTGGCAAGCGTGTTGTTTCGCTGTCGGACCTTAAAGGACTGCGGCTGCGTTCCCCTAACAAGACGGTGTCGGCTGCGCTGGAGCATGTTGGCGCGGTGCCGGTGCTGCTGCAGGTCAATGATGTCATGGCTGCTGTGAAGGACGGCAAGATCGACGGTATCGTCACTAACTGGGGTAATCCCCTGCAGGGCTTCAACGACCATATGAAGACCCACACCGATACGCAATTTTACACTTCCGCATTTTTCATTCTCATGAACCGTGCCAAGTTTGATGCACTGCCGGCCGACGTGAAGGCTGTGATCGATTCCACGTCTGGCGATATATGGTCTGCACAATTCGGGCCGCTCTGGGACAAGTGGGATAAGCCGGTGCGTGAGGGGGCATCTGGTCCGGGCCATGAGGTGATCGTGCCGGATGCCGGCACCATGGCCCAATGGCGCGAGGGGTTGCGCCCGGTCACCGACAACTACCTCACCGAATTATCGAAGACATTCCCGAACGCGAAGCAAGCGTATGAGAAGCTGAGCGCTACGTTGCGCCGCTGATAGATCATCCAAGGAGAAGTGTCATGTTCAGAACTGTGGTCGCCCTTGCGATTGTCGCCGGCACCGCTGTCGCTTCTACTGCAGCATTTGCCCAGGCGCGCTGGCCAGCTGGCGACGAGATCGGCATGGCCAACCATCTCGGTTCCACCACCTGGGCTCGCTGCGCGCCGCTACTTGCGAATCCGAAGGCGAAGTCTTACGAGGTTTCGCACATCCGCTCCAATTCAATGCCACAGTCGCCTTTCGGTACGCCGCTGGTCGACAAGTATAAGCCGACGGTCGGCATTCCTGGGACGCTTCACGCCTTCAACGGCGAGGAAACGGTGAGTGGTGAAGCGGGCGCGCAGGGAACGCAGATGGACGCACTAGGGCATTTCGCGGTGCTGCCGGAGCCCTGGGATGGCAAGAGCCCGTTTCCTTCTGATCGTGCCAAATACTACGGTGGCCACACGCAGCAACAGGTGAAGCCGTCGCCGGACTCGCCGCTTGAGAAGCTCGGTATCGAAAAGGTGCCGCCAATCGTCACCACCGCGGTGCTGCTCGATGCCAAGACGTATCTCGGCAAGGGCAACGCGATGCAGCCCGGTGCGGTGGTAAGAGCGGCCGACATTGAGGGGATGCTGAATGCGCAGGGTCTCGGGACACGCGGTCTGTTGCCGGGAGACGTGCTTTACATTTATACGGGCTGGGGCGATGGATGGGTCGATCCGGATACCGGCAAGACCTATTACACTAAGGGACCGGGTTTGGCTTACGACGCCGCCAAATACATTGAGGACAAGCAAGTTGTGCTGGTCGCACTCGACAATCCTTTCACAGATCCTGTGCCTGAGGGCATGCTGATGGGGAAGGCGGCGCCGGCTGAAGGAACTCCCGCTGGGCTGCCATTTGCAATCCATCACCACAATCTGGCCGTAGCGGGTATTCATCAAATTCAGAACACCAATCTCGGCGAACTGGCGAAGGATAGGGTCTGGCTATCCTGCACGCTGATCCTGCCGCTGCGTTCCAAGGGGGGGTCGGGTTCGCCGGTGCGGCCGGTAGCAATCGGAGCACCGGGACAATAGGCTTAAGGTCCCCAAGTAGACACAGCACGCACGCCCGCACGTCGAGGATTTGCCTGACAAAGCTCCATAAGCATTTGAGCGGGTTCACGACGGATGGGAGTCTGGTTCAACGTATTGCCTGCTTGAAAACAAGCAGAGGCACATCGTATTATACTATAAATCCAACAGCGCTTCAGCGTTGCGATAGGCGATGGCCAAGCGATCCGGCTCAGTTACGGGAAGTCTATCAAGAAAGGCCCGTGCCTCGACCATTGATCCGTAAGGATAGTCTATCGAGAATAATATCCGACCTGCGCCGACCTCTTGCAGAAGATTTTGAAAGGTGTGCGGAAAATTGAATCCACCGAAGGTGTAGTGGACGTTCTCACGGAAGTAGGAGCCAGTTGGGCGTTCAAGAGTCGTCAGTGTTTGCGGAAGATTTCGTTCAAGCCTGGGCAGCATAAACGGTATTCCCTCGCCGAGGTGGCCGACAATTACCTGGAGTTTCGGATATCGGTCGAAGACTCCGCCGAGTACCATGCGGATCAGGTGCGTCGCCGTTTCCATGTGCCAACCCCACGCGGCACTGGCGAACATGGCGCTAACGGGCGGTGAAAATCCCGAATAGGACGCGTCGCATACCGCCTTGGGCGGTATGGTGGGATGCAAATAAACGGGGACGTTGAGGGCTTCGGCGTATTCCAGAATCGGCGAAAAAAAGAGATCGTCGAGATAGCGGCCGCGTGTGTGACCATTGATGTTAGCGCCCTTAAAGGCATCCTGACGGACCCGCCTTTCCAGTTCTTCAGCCGCCTCGTCGGGTGTGGCTGTCGGCAGGGCGGCAAACGCCGAAAATCGTGTGGGGTGCGTCTTTATCGCCTCCGCAACGAAATCATTTGCTTCCGCTGCAAGTACAATCTGATCCGCTGGATCGGTTTGCTCAAGGCCCGGTGCGTTGAGCGAAAGAACCTGCATGTCGATGCCTGCCGCATTCATCTCGGCGATCCGCGCCTCGCCGACATTCTGGAGCTGGTCGTAAATTCTTACACCTGCTGTTCCCCGGCTGCGGATCTGTTCGGTGAACGCCTTTCCTGGACCGATCAGGAAGCCCGGACTCACGAAATGCTCTTCGAGCGTGATTGTTTTCATCTCAGTCTCGTCGTTTCCCCGGGCAGCCGAACAGGCCAGTATGGGGCCGGTCAGTCAATGGACAGGTTGGTGTCGCGGATCAGCTTTTCCCACTTCTCCGATTCAGCATTCAGAAACTGCGCCATCTCTGCAGACGATCCGGGCATGTTTTGCAGGGCTTGCGGCTCGAGAAATTTCTTCTCGAATTCGGGATCCTTGAGAATTTCCTGGATGTCGGCATTGATTTTGGCGATCACGGCGGCGGGCGTGCCGGCGCGCGCAAACACAGCGAAGGAGACACCCAGCTGGAAGCCGGGCACAGTCTCGGCCACCGGCCGAACGCCGGGGAGTTGCGCAATCGGTTTCTCGCCGCCAACGCCGATGCCGATCACATTGCCCGCTTTCACATGGGGAAGGGCGCTGGCCGGACCGATGGCGACAATCTGAATCTGTCCGGACAGGAGGTCGTTCACTGCCGGTGCTATGCCCCGATAATGAACCGGCGTGAATTGGGTGCCTGTCATGCTTTCGAACAACAGCATGCCCATATGCGGGGCGGTGCCCGGCCCGGCCGTGCCGTAATTCAGCGCACGCGGCTTCTCTTTGACGATCCTGATCAGGTCGCCCATGGACTTTGCGCCGACCGACGGATGCGAGATAAACGCCATCGGACTTGTGGCGATTCCGCTCACGACAACGAAGTCGCGCTGCGCGTAAGCAGACTTACCCTTGGAAAGGTGCGGTTGAATCGTGAATAGGCCGGACTCGCTCACCAGCAGCGTGTATCCGTCTGCGGGCGCGTTGGCGACAGCGGAGGCCGCGATGGCATACGCACCGCCCGCCCGATTTTCGACGACGACAGGCTGTCCCCATTTCTCGGATAATCGCTGACCCAAGCCCCGGGCCAGAATGTCGGGCAATGATCCGGGCGTTGTTGCCGCGACCATCGTCACTGGCCGTGTGGGGAATGTTTGCGCATTAGCGGCGGGGCTGACAAATACAGCTGCAAGCAGAATGAAAAGTGCCCGATACATCATGTGACGCTCCTCGTGATGCGTGCTCTGTGTCGGCGCGCTTGTGCGATGTGGGGAAGAAACCCAAAGACGGCTGAAACGCGCCTTTGTCTGATCGGAGAAGGGCACATCCGAGAATATGCCCCAGGCGTTCATTGCGGCTTGGCTCCGGATGCGCGGACCAGTTCTTTCCACACAGGAACGTCCGCCTTGATGCGGTTCACGAAGTCCTCGGGGGTCCCGCCGATCGGTTGCAAGGCGAGGGCTTGCATTTTCGCCTGCGCGTCAGGCGAGGAGAGAGCAGTGTTGAGGGCTTCGTTCAGCTTCTTGACGATGTCTTGCGGGGTTCCCGGAGGTGCAACAAGGCCCGTCCACGGGTTGGTCGGAAAGGTCGGGTAACCGCTCTCATGCATGGTAGGCACGTCGGGCAGCATTTTCAGCCGCGAGCGCGACAGCACAGCCAGGGGCCGCAACTTACCATCTTTGATAAGTGGAATGAGCGTTGGCAGCGCATCGAAGGCCATATGCGTACGGGCGGCCAGCAGATCCGCAACTGAAGGGGCTAGACCCTTATAGGGAATGTATTGGATCTCAAGTTTGTTGGCCTGGTTGAACAGAACGCCAAGCAGGTGCGCCGGGGTGGCGAGCGATCCGCCGAAGCTCAGAGGCTCCTTGCTATCTCGCGCGAACTCGACGAACTCTTTCGGGGTTTTCGCCGGCACGGAAGCAGGCACAACGAACACGAACGGAAACTCGGCGACCAGGCCGACGGGAATGAATTTGTCCGGATTGTAGCCCGGATTTTCGTATAGGTACGGCGCGATTCCGAAGGTCTGCAAGGTGGAAAGCAAAATCGTATAGCCATCGGGCTCGGCGGTCTCGGCGGATTTCGCGCCGAGCGTACCGCCAGCTCCGGGGCGGTTTTCAACCACGATCGGTTGCCCCAGTGCAGGTTGCATGAACTCTGCAACTGTGCGCGCGACCGTATCGATGGGGCCGCCGGGTGCGACGGTGACGAGCATACGGATCGGTTTGTCCGGGTAGGGCTGAGCGCTGGCGGCCGCGCCACACACAGCGGAAAGACAAACGATCAAGATCGCCTTGACTGCTTTCACGAGAACCTCCCGTAAGCGGATCTCTTCAATGAGATCTCTGATGTCTTCAATTGTATCGCAATGCGGGATGCCACGAAGTCAGTTCCCGATATTGCGCGTGCATTTTTGAGCGCGATCAAATTATCAGGTCCCGACGCCTGATGAGTCAATCAAAAGCGCGTAGCTTGACAGAAATAATGATCATGCTCAGAAATGGTTTCGGACCGGAACAACCCTGTAGCCCATACGCGCAGGCGACGGCGCGACACAACAGCGGGCAGCGGTCGGTTTCGCATGACTGGCTGAGCAGCCTTGGGAGTACCGGGTGGGATCGTGGATAGACGTCTGCTGAAGTGTCCGTGCCAGCCATGATCAAGGTCCTGCTATTCGCCGAACTAACCCCGGCAGTTCGTCAGAACTACGCATCTTCGATCGGCGCCGCGTTCCCTGAGATTCGTATCGCGACTGCGGCGGACCATCAGGCCGCGTTCGAGCATCTGGGCGATGCCGATGTCCTCCTGACCTTCACGCCCCTCATGTCCGATGCCATTTTGCAAGCGGCGCCCCGGCTTAAATGGGTCCAGGCACTCGGGGTCGGCGTCGATAATCTGATTGAACTGCCGTCTCTGCGACCCGAGATCATTGTCACGAACATGCGGGGTATCCACGGAGCACCTGTCGCCGAAGCAGCGCTGGCATCTATGCTGGCCATTAGTCGCGGATTGCCGGACTTTGTCAGAAATCAGGATCGCGCCCAATGGCAGCGATGGCCGGCGCGGCTGCTGAACGCAAAAACCGTCGGCATCCTTGGAATCGGAGTGATTGCGGAGACGCTTGCACCGATTTGCAAGGCCTTTGGCATGGAGGTTCTAGGTTTTTCATCCGAACCGCGACCGGTGCCTGGGTTCGATGCGGTCCACCGGCGCAGTGAACTGGAGGCCATGGTTTCGCGGTTGGATTATCTCGTCCTGCTCGCGCCACTCACCGAATCGACCCGCAATATCATCGACGCTGGCATGCTCGCAGCCATGAGGCCCTCAGCGTTTCTGATTAACTTTGCCCGCGGAGGGTTGGTCGACGAGACGGCTCTGGTGGAAGCGCTTAAGGCGGGGACGATCAGCGGTGCGGCGCTCGATGTGTTCACAGAAGAGCCCCTGCCTGCGGACAATCCGCTCTGGAGCTTGAAGAATGTCCTGATCACCACACACCAGGGCGGCTTCTGCGACGTCTATCCCAAGCTCGCCTTACCGATCATCTCGCAAAACCTCCGGTTTTTCCTGGATGGTCGGATTGATCAGATGGTCAATCGCGTTCACCGTTAGCAGGTTCGGAACATCATGAAACTTTCAGAGCGGCTGAATCACCCTATTTCGATGGGCGAACTGGAGCGCCGCTGGGCGGCCATCCGCAAAGCCATGGCGGAAGCCAACATCGACGTTCTGGTGTTCCAAAACAACAACGACTATATGGGCGGTTACGTAAAATACGTCACCGATCTTCCGGCCACCAATGGATATCCGGTCACTGTCATCTTCCCGCGCGATGACGACATGACCCTGATCGGCCAGGGGCCTTTCGACAAAAAGCAGAACCTGCCGCATGAAGGCGACGGCGTGCGCCGCGGTATAAAAACATGGCTGACAACTCCGAGCTACGCGTCCGTCCATTACACCGCCGCTTACGATGCGAAACTCGCGGATGCGTCGCTCCAGGAATACGGACGAGCGACGGTCGGGTTTGTGGGCACTTACCAGATGTCGGTCGTGCTCGCGGATCATCTGCGAGACAACAGTCTGAAAAACGCAAGAATCGTTGAGGCGAGCGACCTTGTCGACCGGATCAAGGTGATCAAGAGCCCCGAAGAGATCGACGCGGTCAAGGCGACCGCCATGATGCAGGATGGCGCCATGAAGGCGGCCTTCGATGCGATCAGGCCAGGAATGCGGGATACCGAGGTTGCGGCGATCGCGCAGGAATACAGCCAGCGCCATGGCAGCGAAAACGGCATCTACCTGTGCGCATCGGCCCCGCTCGGGTCTCCATCCCAGCTGGCGCAACGGCATTATCAGAACCGCACCCTGAAGGAAGGGGATTATTTCGTCCTGCTCGTGGAGGATAACGGCCCGGGCGGGTTCTATACCGAACTCGGCCGCACCTGCGTGCTGGGGAAAGTGCCCGAGCAGATGAAGGACGAATTCCAGTTCACGCTCGAAGCGCGCAAGTTCACGCTCGACCGACTCGTCCCCGGCGCATCATGTGCGGATATCTGGACCGCCTACAACGACTTCATGGCAAGGAACGGCCGGCCAAAGGAAAGCCGACTCTACTGCCATGGGCAGGGCTACGATCTCGTGGAACGCCCGCTAATTCGCCGCGACGAGCCGATGCGAATCATGGAGGGCATGAACATCGTTGTGCATCCGACCTATGTGCAAAATGGCATGATGTCCTGGGTATGCGACAATTACATGATCGAAGAGAACGGTCCAGGCCCGCGTCTACACGCCTTTCCAGAGGAGATAGTTGAAATTCGCTAGCCTTCGCGACGCAATGTCACGACGGAGGGATACGACTATGCGACGTGCGATTGGGTCGACGCCTGCGCGGAGGGAGCGTAGCGGCTCGCCGGCCGCACCAGGCCGAGATTGTCGCGCAGTGTCTTCCCCTCGTATTCGGTGCGGAAAATGCCGCGCCGCTGCAACTCGGGGACGACAAGATCGACGAAATCGTTGAGCCCGCCTGGCAGGTAGGGTGGCATGACGTTGAATCCGTCGCAGCCGGAATTGCGGAACCAGTCTTCCATCTGGTCGGCGATACTTTCCGGCGTGCCCTTGATCACGCTTTTGCCGCGCGCGCCGGCCATCCGCAGCGCAAGTTGCCGGATTGTGAGGTTCTCCCGCCGCGCGAGTCCGACGGTTGCATTGAACGAACTGACGCTCGCATTCGTTTGCGGGAGATCCTCGGGCAGCGGGTCGTCGAGCGAGTAGGACGACAGATCGATGCCACCGAGGATCAGGGACAGAATTTCTCGCGCTACAATGGGGTGCGTGAGGGATTGTAGATACTCGAATTTCTCAGTGGCCTCTGCCTCAGTGCGGCCGATGATGGTGCTGAGGCCAGGCATGATTTTCATGCTGTCGGGACTCCGGCCCTTTCTTTCAGCCTCACCCTTTATCTTGTCATAGAAGGCCTTTGCGTCGGCGAGCGTCAGTGGCGTGCAAAAGACCACCTCCGCAAATTCGGATGCAACCTCGATCATGTCGTCCGATCCGCCGGCCTGGACGATGACGGGATGGCCCTGCGGGGGACGCGGGATATTCAGTGGTCCCTTCACCGAAAAATGCTCGCCTTTATGATGCAGTGTATGGAGCTTGGCGGGGTGGAAGAAGTCGCCTGTCTCCTTGTTGCGGATGAAGGCATCGTCATCCCAGGAATCCCATAGACCCTTCACCACCTGTGCAAACTCGTGTGCGCGTCGGTACCGCTCCGCGTGCCGGTAATGCACGTCCCGACCGAAATTATACGCTTCTTCGTCCTGTCCGGATGTCACCAAGTTCCAACCCGCGCGCCCGCCACTCAAATGATCCAGTGACGCGAACTTGCGCGCGACATGGAACGGTTCGTTGTAGCTAGTCGATGCGGTGGCAACGAGGCCGATACTCTTTGTTGTGACGGACAGGGCGGACAGAAGTGTAATCGGCTCGAAGTTCGCGATATACTGGGCGGACCGACTCAATGCATCCATATGCGCCTTACGAACACAGACATTGTCTGCAAGGAAGACCATATCGAATTTACCGCGCTCCGCGGTTTGAGCGATCTCGATGTAGTGTTGAAGATTTATTCCGGCATCGGCTTGAGCATCCGGGTGACGCCACGATGCGACGTGATGTCCGGTCGGGTTGAAAAATGCTCCCAACCGCATCTGACCGTTTCGTGTCGCCATGGTTCACCCTCCCGGTGCAGACCGTCTTTTTCTTTAGCAATGCCGAAAATTGAGCGCGCTCAACAAGACTGGCTTTGGCTATTCTGCTTGTCAACTTCTGATCGGCCCGTGCCGGTCAAACGCGGGTTGGTCGACCTAGGAACGTTTTCGAAGCCGCTTCTGCGCCCTGTGTAGGACTTTTCCGGTCCTTCGTCCCCGCCTTTCAATTGCGGTAGGAGAGGGCGAGACACCGTTGATGGCGAGCCTCAATGTTTTTGCGAGGCGGCGAAGACCAGTTTCAAGACTGGCCTCGCCGGCTGCAAGCCACTGTCTCAGTTCTACCTGATAGATGCAAAACAGCATCCAGCCCACTGCATATGCCGGCTCCAGTGTTCGGATCGATTTGGTTTCAATCGCAAATTCGACGGCACGAACCATCATTGCAATGACGTGTTCGCGCGTTGTCTTGAAGCGATCGGCCTGCTGACCTGAATCGTAGAACATCATCTCCCGCAGCATCAGCTTGGAAAGGCCCGGCTGCTGTTGGAAATACTCGTAATGGCTCCGGGATATCGCCAGGAGATTGTCGATGAGCGAAATCTGAGGCGAAATGCTTGCATCCGCCCGCCGCGTGACCTGTTCCAAATCCTCGTTCGCGATCAGGAAAAGGAGATCGCGCTTGTTGTCGGCGTAAGTGAATACCGTGCCCATGCCGACGCCGGCGCGTAGAGCTATCTCGCGGGTCGTGGTTTCATCATAGCCGCGGGAGATGAAAAGATCGCGCGCAGCCGCTTTTATGCGCAGCAGTTTGTCCTGCTTATTGCGTTCTCGTTTGCCTGTGAAAAGTCTTGAGGTGTCAGCCACGGGATTCGCGCGGTGGAAGTGAGGGCGGGTTGTTGTGTTGCGGCAATAGTCAGGCAATTTCAAGTAGCTCTTGACACATAACGCCCGGGCGAAGAAAAATGAACATGCTCAATAATTAAGAAGTTTTGGGAGAAACGCGATGCCATCACCGGCTCCTTTCGTGACAGAAGCGTGCGATGAGCAACAGACGTCGGTCTGCGGATGTATGAAGCATTCGCTCACGCGCCGCGCCGCCTTTGGCGTTGGTCTGGCTGCTTTGTTTACGGCCGGGACGCGTGCGCTGATGGCGCAGGGCGCTGGCGCGAAAGGCGGTATTGTCGACGTCCATCACCACATCGTCCCGCCGTTTTGGTTCGAGGAGGTGAAAGACGTCATCGCAGCGCAAGGCGGTGGCAGGATCGTTCCCAACTGGTTGGGTTGGTCACCGGAAAAGGCAATTGCGGAGATGGATCGCAATAATGTGGAAATTGCGATTCTTTCAATGTCCACGCCCGGAATATGGTTCGGCGACAAGGGGCAGGCCGGCCGCCTCGCGCGATCATGCAATGAGTATTCAGCAAAGCTTATTGCGGATTATCCCGGTCGGTTCGGTATGTTCGCCGCGCTTCCGCTTCCGGATACCGAAGGGAGTTTGGCCGAAATCGAGTATGCGTTCGGCAAACTGAATGCTGACGGGATCGGACTTTTGACGAGCTATGGTGACAAATGGCTTGGCGATCCCGCCTATGACGACGTTTTCGCGGAACTGAACCGGCGACGGGCGATCGTCTATGTCCATCCAGCCACGCCAGGGTGCTGCACAAAGTTGATGCCCCATGTGCCTCCGTTCTTAACGGAGTTCATCCAGGAAACCAATCGGGCAATCACCAGTTTGATGTATTCCGGTTCGTTGAGCCGATACCCCGACATCCGCTTCATCTTTTCCCATGCAGGCGGCGGCATTCCGGTTCTCGCGGGACGTATTGCCCAACTAGGTGCGGCGCCGCACCTTGCGGCTAAGGTGCCCGAGGGTGTCGAAACGCTATTGAAGCGTCAGTATTTTGAGATCGCAAACTCGGCCAACGCACCGGCAATCGCAGCGCTGACTAGTATTATTCCGCCCACCAACATCATGTTCGGTAGCGATTTTCCGCTGGTGCCGCTTCCCGCTACCGCAGACGGATTGTCGAAGCTTGGTTTACCCGACGCGTTGCTGCAAGCCGTGCGGCGGGAGAATGCATTGCGTCTTCTTCCGAGGTTACGAAGCTAAGGCGGGTGATGTCACTTCCTTTGTCAGTCGGCCAAACGGAAAATGCCCGCTTTACCTGAATCCGCGACTCGTACCTTCTCAACTTAGCGACGGGCAACAGCCGCGATTTTCGCATCGGTGGTATTGAACTCATGGGCGCATGAGTTCGCTTCTCGCAAAAATCTCCACAAGCCAATCAACGAGAATTCGCAGTTTCGCGCTGAGGTGACGGTTCGGCGGGTAGACGACGTGAAGCGGCATGGCCTCACCGGTCCATCCTGTAAGGATGGGCCGCAAGACTCCGCCGGCGAGATATTGTCGCACCATGAAGAGCGGGGCCTGTATCACGCCGAGTCCGGCTAACCCTGCCGCGACATAAGCATTTCCGTCGTTGAAGGAGGTAATGTACCGGCCACTTACCTCAAGCGAATTGCCGTTTGACTTAAATGTCATCGGCCACCTCTGCCCGCTGTCGGGACTAAAGTATCCGACTAGAAAGTGATCTTTCTCAAGATCCGAAGGCGCCTGTGGCTCTCCATAGCGTTTGAGATAGGACGGTGACGCACAGGTCACGAACTGCATTTCGGCAATGCGTCGCGCGATCAGCGACTGGTCGGTGATTTGGCCGCCGCGCACGACGCAATCGACATTCTCCGCGATGAGATCGACTGGGCGGTCTGTAACGCCGATGTCGATCTGGATGTCCGGATAACGCGCGTGGAAATCCGGAAGTGCCGGGATAATAATCAAGAGTGCAAGCGAGGCGCTGACGTCTATGCGGATGCGACCCTTCGGCATGGCCTGCGAGGTCGTCAGGCTGCCGTCGAGTTCGTCGAGGTCGGCGAGCAACTGAACAGCGCGCTCATAATAGGCCGCTCCGTCCGCAGTGACCGTCACGCGGCGGGTAGTGCGATTGAGAAGGCGGGTCCGCAGGTGCGCTTCCAACATCTGGATCAGCTTGGTCAGCGTCGCCTTCGGCATGCCGAGGGATTCCGAGGCGCGGGTAAAGGTCCCGGCCTCTACCACCCGGGCAAACGCTCGCATCGCCGCCAATTGATCATAACGGGGAAGGGTTTCAGGCTGTGGAGGGGCCATGGCGCCTATTGTTCATATACAGAAACAGTGAAGCCATAAACTCGGTATTTATATCGGAATAGGCTAATATAAATTGCGCTGCATCGCAATATCAACGCGGCGAAGCCGTAATCCCGATGCAGCCGACGATGTCCAGCAAACGACCGGTAGTGATCGAAAGCGATCGCACTGTCCCCGTTCGCGCGGGGGGCCCGCTGCGGGTCCGGATCTACCGGTCCGCGAACGCGATGCCGGCAGCGCCGTCGGCGCTGCATCTCCATGGTGGCTCCTTTATCTTGGGAGATCTCTATTCGGGTCGCGCCGCTGCCACGCTGCTGGCTGAGGCGGGGGCGATCGTCACATCGATCGACTATCCGTTGGCGCCGGAACACCGGTTTCCGAAAGCGCTCGACGCCGCATTTGACGTCCTCTCTTTTCTTTCACGTGGCGAGGCGGCCTGGTCCGGAAAGAAAGTGCCGCTTTATGTTGCGGGCGAGGAAGCCGGCGGCAATATCGCCGCTGCGCTTGCGCTCATGGCGCGCGACCAAAGATTGCCTTCTCTTGCCGGACAAATTTTACTCTCGCCGATGCTCGATCCGTGTCTCGCGACCTGTTCGGTGCGTGAGGCAAAGGCTGGTCCGGCCGGCTGCCAATGGGCCGATGGGTGGCATCAATATCTTGGTTCCGCTGCGCGCGCGTCGCATCCCTACGCGTCGCCGGTCGGGTCTTCGCGCCTGTCCGGGTTGGCTCCTGCGCTGCTCGTCACTGCGGAAGACGATCTCCTGCGTGACGAAACGTCGACTTACGCCCGCAAGCTTCGGGATTCGGGTGTTGTCGTTCGTGAGCATCTTCTAAAGGCGCCTACGGGCTGGCCCTGCACGCTCTATCGCGATGCTGATTCGGATGCCACTTGGCGCAACACGCTGCGCGATGCGTTCACTTCTTTTTTCGCAGAGACGACAGGCCGGGAGCCGTCTGCCTCTGATCGTCAACCTGCTCGGGCCTGAAAGCCCTTTGGAGTTCGCTATGGTACAATCGTTCGTCCGCCGCAGGCTCCTTCTGGGTGGAATTGCTGCCGTCTCGCTCGTCGCAGCGACCGGCACCGTCATTACGTTTCCGGATAAGGCCTCGAGCGAGCAAGCTGCTGCCAAGCCCGCGCCAGCCTTGCCGGTTTCTGTCTCGCTTGTCGAGCAACGCAACGTCGCGCTATGGGATGAGTTTTCCGGCCGTCTCGAAGCGATCGAACGGGTCGAGGTCCGTTCACGCGTCGCCGGCGCCGTGAAATCGGTGCATTTCCGCGAGGGTGCGCTGGTAAAGCAGAACGACCTGCTAATCACCATCGATCCGGACCCTTACGCCGCGGAAGTCGCTCGCGCGGAGGCTCAGGTCGCTGCCGCACAGGCGCGCGTCGCCCTCACTAGAAACGAAATGGATCGCGGCCGGCAGCTATCGGGGACGCAGATCATTTCGCAACGCGATCTCGATCAACGCTTGAACGCGCATCGGGAAGCCGAAGCGAATGTGCGCGCCGCCGAGGCGACACTTCAATCCGCCAAGCTCAATCTGGAATATACGCAGGTCCGTGCGCCGGTGTCCGGCCGCGTTGGCAAGCTCGAGATCACGGTCGGCAATCTGGTGGCGGCCGGCCCCGGGTCGCCGATGTTAACAACGCTGGTTTCGGTCAATCCGATCTACGCAAGCTTCAACGCCGACGAGCAGGTGGTTGCGCGCGCGATTGAATCGCTGGGCAACGACGGCGGCGGCAACAGCGAGATCGAGCGCATTCCAGTCGAGATGTCGACGGTGACGAGCAACGGCACTACCTTCAAGGGCCACATGCAGTTGATTGACAACCAGGTCGATGCCCGCACCGGTACGGTGCGTGTGCGCGCGGTGTTCGAAAATCCTGAAGGCAAGCTGATTCCCGGTCAGTTTGCGCGGCTGCGCATGGGACAGGCCAAGTCTGAACCCGCGCTTGCGGTGTCCGAACGTGCGATCGGCACCGACCAAGACAAGAAATACGTGCTTGTTGTCGATGCAGACAACAAGGCGGCCTATCGCGAAGTCACGCTCGGCGCTTCGGTCGACGGCCTGCGGATTGTGACCAACGGACTGAAATCGGGCGAGCGCATCGTTGTCAACGGATTACAACGCGTCCGGCCGGGCGCGGTGGTCGAGCCGCAAATGGTCTCGATGGACGTACGCTCCGCTTCCAGCAACTGACGAAAATCTAGCTGACATTCCCGCCGCGCCGGGCGCGGGGGAGGGGTGACATGAACATTTCCCGCTTCTTTATCGACCGGCCAATTTTCGCCGGCGTGCTCTCGATACTGATCTTCCTCGCGGGCCTGCTGGCGATGCGGGTGATGCCGATTTCGGAATATCCCGAGGTCGCGCCGCCTTCGGTAGTGGTGCGCGCACAATATCCGGGTGCGAACCCCAAGGTGATCGCCGAGACGGTGGCGACGCCGATCGAGGAACAGATCAACGGCGTCGAGGGCATGCTCTACATGAGCAGTCAGGCCACGACCGACGGCGTAATGACGCTGACCGTGACCTTCAAGCTTGGTACCGATCCGGACAAGGCGACCCAACTTGTCCAGAACCGGGTCAATCAGGCCGAGCCGCGTCTGCCGGAAGAGGTGCGGCGTCTCGGTGTCACTACGGTCAAGTCGTCGCCAGATCTGACCATGGTGGTTCATCTACTGTCGCCGAATGACCGCTATGACATGACCTATCTGCGCAACTATTCGATCTTGAATGTGAAGGACCGGCTGGCGCGCATCGATGGTGTCGGCCAGGTGCTGATGTGGGGTGCCGGCGACTATTCCATGCGGGTCTGGCTTGATCCGCAGAAGGTCGCCGAACGCGGCCTGTCGGCAGGTGACGTGGTGCGTGAAATTCGCGCCCAGAATGTGCAGGCGGCGGCGGGCGTGGTGGGTGCGTCGCCGGGACTGTCCGGACTCGATCTGCAGCTTTCGATTAATGCGCAGGGACGACTGCAGAGCGAAGAGGAATTCGGCGAGATCGTCGTGAAGAGCGGCGCTAACGGCGAAGTCGTGCGTTTGAGGGACATTGCGCGCATTGAGCTTGGTGCCTCAGAATACGCGTTGCGCGCGTTGCTGGACAACAAGCAGGCGGTTGCGATCGGCATTTTCCAGGCGCCGGGATCGAACGCGATCGCGATCTCCGACAATATTCGCCAGGCCATGGCCGAGATGAAGGCCAACATGCCGGAAGGCGTCGACTATTCGATCGTCTATGACCCGACCCAATTCGTGCGCGCCTCCATCGAGGCGGTGGTGCACACCTTGCTCGAAGCCGTCGCGCTGGTTGTGCTGGTGGTGATCCTGTTCCTGCAGACCTGGCGAGCGTCGGTCATCCCGCTGCTGGCGGTGCCGGTCTCGATCGTCGGCACCTTTGGGGTCATGTATCTGTTCGGCTTCTCCATCAACGCGCTGTCGCTGTTCGGGTTGGTGCTGGCCATCGGCATCGTGGTCGACGACGCAATCGTGGTTGTCGAGAATGTCGAGCGCAATATCGAGGACGGCCTGTCGCCCAGAGAGGCGACCTATCGCGCGATGACCGAGGTGTCGGGTCCGATCATCGCGATCGCGCTTGTGCTTTGCGCGGTGTTCGTTCCGCTCGCCTTCATCAGCGGACTGACGGGTCAGTTCTACAAGCAGTTCGCACTGACGATTGCGATCTCGACGGTGATCTCGGCAATCAATTCGCTCACCCTGTCGCCGGCCCTGTCGGCGCTGCTGCTGAAAGGCCATGACGCGCCCAAGGACCGCCTGACGCGCTTAATGGATTTCGCCTTCGGCTGGCTGTTCCGCGGTTTCAACTATGTCTTCCGGCGCGGTTCGGAGGGATATTCGCGCAGCGTCGGCCGTATCCTGTCGCGCAAGGCGACTCTGATGGGCGTCTATGTCATCCTGATTGGCCTCACCGTTGTGATGTTCCGCGCGGTGCCCGGCGGCTTTGTGCCGGGTCAGGACAAACAATATCTTGTGGGCTTCGCGCAATTGCCCGACGGTGCCACACTCGATCGCACCGAAGAGGTGATCCGCCGGATGAGCGAAATTGCGCTCAAGACGCCAGGCGTCGAGCACGCGATCGCGTTTCCGGGCCTGTCGATCAACGGCTTCACCAATTCCTCGAATGCGGGCATTGTGTTTGCCGGGCTCGAGCCGTTCGAGAAGCGCAAGTCGAAGGATCTGAGCGGCACCGCCATCGCGGCCAAGCTCAACCAGCAATACGGCGGGATCCAGGAAGCCTTCATCGCGATGTTCCCGCCGCCGCCGGTGGCCGGTCTCGGTACGATCGGCGGCTTCAAGCTGCAGATCGAAGACCGCGCAGGTATGGGCTACGAGGCGCTTGATCAGGCCACCAAGGCATTTCTGGCGCAGGCGCAGAGGACGCCCGAGCTTGCCGGCGTGTTCTCAGGCTATCAGGTCAACGTGCCGCAGCTCTACGCCGATATCGATCGCGTCAAGGCGCGGCAACTCGGCGTCGCCGTGACTGACATCTTCGAGACCATGCAGATCTATCTCGGCTCGCTCTACGCCAATGACTTCAACCGGTTCGGCCGCACTTATTCCGTGCGCGTTCAGGCCGATGCGCAATTCCGCGCGCGAGCCGACGATGTCGGTCAGCTCAAGGTGCGGTCGGCGTTGGGCGAGATGGTACCGTTGTCGGCGTTGCTAAAGGTCAAGTCGAGCGCAGGACCGGAACGCGCGATGCGCTATAACGGCTTCCTCACCGCCGACGTTAATGGCGGCGCAGCGCCGGGATTCTCTACGGGCGAGGCGCAGGCGGCCGTGGCGCGGATCGCGGGCGAGACGCTGCCGAAGGGATTCGACTTCGAATGGACCGAGCTGACGTACCAGGAAATCCTGGCCGGCAACTCCGCAATGTGGGTGTTTCCGCTCGCCGTGTTCCTGGTGTTCCTCGTGCTGGCGGCGCTGTATGAATCGCTCGCGCTCCCCCTGTCGATCATCATGATCGTGCCGATGGGGCTGCTGGCGGCCATGACCGGTGTCTGGCTATCCGGTGGCGACAACAACATTTTCACCCAGATCGGACTGATCGTGCTGGTCGGCCTGTCGGCGAAAAACTCGATCCTGATCGTGGAGTTCGCGCGCGAGCTGGAATTTGCCGGCCGCAATCCGGTTCAGGCCGCCATCGAAGCATCCCGTCTCCGTTTGCGACCGATCTTGATGACGTCGCTCGCCTTCGTGATGGGCGTGCTGCCGCTTGTTCTGTCGACAGGCGCCGGCGCCGAGATGCGGCAGGCGATGGGTGTCGCGGTGTTCGCCGGCATGATCGGCGTCACCGCCTTCGGTCTTGTGCTGACGCCGGTCTTCTACGTGTTGCTGCGGGCCGCCTCCGGTAACAAGCCGCTTAGGCAGCACGGCCAGCCAGCGGCTCAGAACGAAACGGCAGCGGCTGTTCCCGCAGAATGAAATCGATGCCTCAAGGTGCTCCAAGGGATTCATGACCCTTTGGTCATCACCTTGGCTCCTGAGCTTCTAAGCTTGCTTGTTATCGCTGTTCGGTTCGCTGTTTCAACGAAAAATTACGCTGTTAAGACTCACAGGGAAAAGCGCGAGTCGGGCCCGGAAAATGGAGACTTTTCTGGTTCGCAGACCGTGCGTGACCCCCGAAAGCCGCCAATTACCCTGTTTTTTTCCCTGTTATCAGGGAAATGCTCATGCAGAGACCGGTTCGCACGCTGATGCATGCGCCACCACACTAGGAATTTCGTCACAAATTTTCCTTGTGTCCGGCCATTTCACCGCGAACACGGCTCAGTTTCGCCCCCAGCAAAGTCTCTGCGGAGCCTTATTTCATCTAAGCTCCCGCGATTCCGCACTTTGTCTCTGACCCGCGAAGATACTTTTCCGATCTGCTTCGGATTTTTTTCGCAGAGACCGGTTCGAATCTAATGCGCTTGATGGAGATCCGAGCGCTAAGCCGCTTCAGAGACGGGTTCGTACCAAGCGTGGCTTCCAACGGAATATACGAACCAGTCTCTGTGCGCCGGCGCAATTGCATCCGTCTTGATGTCCGCTTTGTGCCAAAAGCGGACATAGAAGCTTTGGGTATAACTAGATCGGTCACTGTCGCAGCCCGATGTCCTTTGCGGGTGACTTTCGAAGATCTTCAGTGCGCTGCGACAAAAAGGGCTTCGCATCAGATCGAGCTGGCGCCGCTCTCCGTTACCCGTTCTGTTGAAAATCGGAGATTGTGGGCCTCAGGACCGGTGCGATGGCTAGACGATCCGGGAGATGGACGTACTGCGGCTGCTAGGACACGGCCTGAGAGTCAACGAAGCGGCGCGTGTACTCGGACTCGCTCTACACACCGTCGCGGGCTACGTGAAAAACATCTACTGAAGCTCAACATTTCCTCCCGTGCAGAAGAGGCCGTCGAGGCGGTCCGACGCGGGCTGGTCTAGCCCTGGCGGGGACCCGCGACACTCGAGCGGGTCCCTTTCCAACTGATCAAGTACGTTGGCAGCAACGGGCTTCTCCTACTGATTGATTCAAGGGGATGGGTTTGGGAGATACCCAGAGGTCAGCGCCGGTTTCGGTCGACCAATGAACCTGTCTCCAGTGCGGACAGCGCTTGCAGGAGGGAACGCTTTGCCTCGGCAGCATCCTTCGTCTTGAGACTGCGTTTCTCTTCCCGCCTGGCCAATCGACCGCACAGATCGTATGGCACGCTTGCGCAGCCAATACACGCCGGCTTGGTCTTCCCAATAAGAGTCGGAACCCGCATGTGTACCCCCCGTATGTACCTCTCGGGTGCCTGCAAGCGGTTCAAAACATAGAATTATTTCGACTCAACAGCTTAGGGAAATGGTGCCCAAGGGCGGGCTGGCCCCTCAAAACACATTTACGAGATAATTCAATGGCTTAGAGGCCATCCGTTTCAAGCTTGTGTACCACTCTCGCGCTTGCCAGTCTGCTTTAGGAAGGGATCATCCGGCGAAGTCGGCAAGCCCGTTCGCTCCATACTTTTCGATGAATTCAAGTGCCGGCAACGCTTGGAAATCCGGAAGCGCGGTCCGCAATTGCTCGTGGCTCCAATGCCACCAGGCAATTCGCTGCATACCCTCAATAACTGTGTCTGAGAACCTCTTTCGGACTGGGCGTGCCGGATTGCCAACAACGATCGTATATTCAGGTACATCTCGGGTTACGATTGCGCCAGCCGCCACGACGGCACCCGTCCCGACCCTGCGGCCCGGCAGGACGATCGCGCCGTGTCCGATCCAAACGTCGTGCCCCATCGTCACCCTTTGGGCACGCCGCAAGGCGAACAGGCTCTCGTCGTCAACCTCACCCCCGAAATACATACTTGCACGATAGGTGAAGTGCGATTGGCTCGCACGTTCCATGGGATGATTGCCCGGATTAATGCGCGTCATGGCCGCGATCGAGCAGAACTTTCCGATCGTCGCGTAGGCGATATCGCTGTCGTTCACCACGTAGGAATAGTCGCCGAGTTCGACCTCCAGCAACTTGCTGCGCGCGCCGACCTCGGTATAGCGGCCCAATTCGCAATGCGAGACGCTGGCGGTCGGATCAATGAGAGTTTGTTCGGAAAGCGTCTTTGACATGGTCCAATCGGTTCGGGGCTGCGCCTGGCGAGATGCTCAACGGCCGATCAGCCACATCCGCAAGTTCTTCGATATCCAATCAATGCATGCGACGGTGATGAGGATCAAAATCAGGATAAAGCAGGCCTCCTCCCATTGATGGGCCCGGATCCGGTCCGACAGTTGAAAGCCGATGCCTCCGGCGCCGACAATTCCCAGAATGGTGGCGGAGCGGACATTTGATTCGAACATGTATAGCGCGCTGGACAGAAACATCGGCACGACCTGCGGCAGGACCGCAAATCGCAATGTCTGGGTGTTGTTGGCGCCGGCGGATTTCAGGCCTTCCGCCGGCTTCTTCTCGATATTCTCGATCGATTCCGAGAACAGCTTCGCCAAGGTGCCGGTGTCGGAGATCGTGATCGCCATGATTCCCGCCAGCGGTCCGAGGCCGACCGCACGGACGAAAATCAGGGCCCAGATCAACTGATCGATACCGCGCAAAACGTCCATGAATCGGCGGACGCCAAACCGCGCGAAGCCGAACGGGAAGGTATTCTTCGCAGCCAGGAAGGCGAGCGGGAACGCCATAATAGCAGCAAGGGTGGTTCCGATAAACGCCATCGCGATCGTCTCAAGCAACGCCGCGAAGATCTCTCGCGGATGATCGCCCGGCATTGGCGGAAACAGATGCGCGACGATAGCTCCAAGCTCGCCCAAACCGGACCAGAGCTTGTAGGGAGAAAACTCGAACCGCCACAGGCAATAAACCGTCAGGACCGCAAATCCGACCCAGATGCCAATGGTCCGAAGCCGCTCGTGTGGCGGCCTCTGGAACGCCAACGGGTGGCGCCGCCTCATCTCCGCAAGCTGCGCGCTGCTCGTCTCCCGATTGGTCATTCGAACGACTCCCGTCCGATCAGCCAGTGACGCAGCTTCTCGCACCCCATATCGATCAGCGTGACAGTGAGAACAATAAGAAGGAGGATCGCGCTTATGTCTTCATAGTAGAGTGACCGGACGGCTGTCATCAGCTCCATCCCGATTCCGCCGGCGCCCACAAATCCCATCACGGCAGCAGTCCGCACATTGATCTCAAAGCGCCACAACGCGTAGGATGCATAGTTCGGCATGACCTGCGGCAGCACCGCAAAGCGCATGGTCTGGACCCAGTTTGCGCCGGATGCGCGCAACCCCTCGACCGGGCCCATGTCGATATTCTCGTTCGCCTCCGAGAAGAGCTTAGCGTTCGCACCCAGCGAATGCAGCGCCATCGCCAGGATACCGGGCAATGGCCCCAGGCCAAACGCGAAGACAAAGATCAAGGCAAAGACTAGGTCCGGCACGGTCCGGAAGAACTCCGCGACGCGGCGCGCCACATGGTAGGCCCACACATGCGGTGTGAGATTGCGCGAGGCGTAGAAGCACAGCCCGAGCGCAGAGATCGAGCCGAGAAGCGTGGCAAGATACGCCATCAACACTGTCTCGACCAACAGATCGAGCCACTTGCGGATGCCGTAAAACCATTCGCCGATATCGGCTCCCAGGCTATCCCAGCGCAGGACCGGAATCGTCCGCAGGATATAGTCGCCGAGTTTCGGCGCGCCTTCTATCAGTGCGACGGGACTGAACTTTCCGACGACGGCCGCGCCGAGGAAAAGCGCCGCAAACAATGCTAATGCGAGAACGGTATTGAGCCGCCGCTTTCGGCGGAACTCGACGAACTGACGTTCGAAAGCGGGATCGACGGAGCGCATTGCACCTGAGAGTGACGGGGCTAATCGCATTCACTGGCGCCGTTGCTGCAATTGTTCCACCGTCTGGCTGACAGGCTGCACCGGTGGGCGCAACCTGTCAGCGCGATCATTGATGTCAAAGTTGCTACTTGGGCTATTACTTGCGCCGCGCCTTGCGCTGATCTTCCGCGATGGTCACGAAGGTTTTGTACGTCTCGTGGGTCACCGGCTCGAATCCGCTGGTCTTCCCCTGAGCAGCGGCTTCCGCCATCGCCATGTTGTCCTTGGCGAGATTGACGAACATATCCTGCAAGTCCTTGCGCATGTCCGCGGGAATTTTCTTGGACACGGCCCACGGCGGATTGGCGATCAGCGGCGATTCCCAGACGATACGGACATCATCGAGTTTGAGCATGCCGCGATCCATCATGATACGGAACTGACCGGCCTGGTGCCCGGGAGACGTCCAGGTGAACGCGCTGTCGAAATTGCCCTTCAGTACGCCCAGAACGCTTTGCTCATGGCCGCCGGAGAACACGGTCCGGCCGAAGTGCTTTTGCGGATCGATACCGGCGTCACGGAGCGACGCGTTCGGCACAAGATATCCGGAGGTCGAGTTGGCATCAGCCCAGGCCAGGCTTTTCCCCTTCAGGTCCGCGATCGACTTGTAGGGGCTGTCCGAGCGAACGATGAGAACCGAGTGATAGCCTTTGCCGCCATTCGGCTCGACATTCATGACCAGCGGCTCGATCTCTCCCTCACTATCGATAAAGCCGGCGGCATAGCTCGCGGGGCCGAGACGGGCGAGATGGATCTGACCACCCGACAACGCCTGCACAATGCCGGCATAATCGGAAGCGGTGAAGACCTCGACCTTCACGCCGAATTTTTTCTCAATGTAGTCAGCGAAAGGCTTGTAGCGGGTAATCGTCGCTCCCTGATTTTCGACGGTCACGGCGCCTACCTTGATCACCTTGTACTTATCGCGCCAGTCTTCAGAAGCGGCTACCGAGACGCCGGACACTAGCATGGTGGAAACCAATGCTGCCTTCGCAAGCGAACGGAGATGTACGGTCATTGCTATCCTCATCTGGATTGAGCTGCGCTTTGGTTGATCTGCACCCTGACTTTCGTTCAAGCCGGCGCGGCGGCGAATGCCGGCGCCGGAGTCAGCCATCCCGTGGTCGACGTGATCTCCTCGGTCACGTCCGCGTCCTGCTCTCCGATCTGATAGATCTCGCGCATTGTCGCTGACGTGAGTTCGGCAGGAATGCCGTCGAACACGACCCTGCCACTCGCCATCCCGATAATCCGGTCGGAATACTGGCGGGCGGCGTCGATGGTGTGCAGGTTGCAGAGGATTGTGATGCCGTCCTCGCAATTGATGGTCTTCAGCGACTCCATGACCCGTGCGGCATTGCGCGGGTCGAGCGAGGCGATTGGCTCGTCTGCAAGCACAATGGCCGGTCGCTGCATCAACGCCCGCGCGATGGCAACGCGCTGCTGCTGACCACCGGACAAGGTTCCCGCGCGCTGAAACGCGTACGGCATCAGGTCAAGGCGCTCCATAGCTTCCACCGCCATGGCGCGATCAAATTTGGTAAAGTGGCACATCAGCGAAGGCAGGGTCGGCCTCCTGCTGATTGAGCCGAGCAGAACATTCGTCAGGACATCCAGCCGCGGAACGAGGTTGAATTGCTGGAAAATCATGGCCGCGCGCGAGCGCCACTCACGCAGCGACGCGCCGCGCAGCGACGTGACATCCATGCCGTCGAACATGATGCGACCCGCCGATGGATCGACCAGCCGGTTCACCATCCGCAACAACGTCGATTTTCCGGCGCCAGAACGGCCGATCACACCCACGAAGCTTCCGGCCTTGACTTGGATCGACACGTCGGACACGGCGACCGTGTCGCCAAACCGGCGCGACACGCCATTAAGCTCAAGCATTGAAGCCTCCGCTTTCTGCTTAATGGCTGGCGTAGCGCAGGCGTCCGACAGTCATATGACAGCACGAACGACAAAAATAATCGTCTGTGCACAAGTTGTTAGCGCCACTTCTTACCGAGAGCGGGCCATGCGCTGTCATGAAATGGTCAGACCATTGTCATATCCATCGACGCTCGTTTGCGGGGTTTCATCACCGCAGGAGCCGGAGCCGCGCTGTCACCGATCCGTCATCTTCAGAGGCGCCGGGACAGCGTCCTGCGTGCGATAACTTCAAATTCGGAATCTGGGTCACGTTGCCGCATCAGAGACACGGCCTCTATGTGATGCGACGCATCTGCAATCGGCCGGAATGCATTGACCAGCGCCTCGTGGAAACGCGGACGGTCCTCTGGCGCAAGCCTCCCGGTCAGCGTCATGTGAAAGCGAAAGTCATCGAACACGTAAGGATAGCCCCAGCGATCCAGATTCCGGCGTTGCTGCTCCGAAAGTTTGCCGGAGTTCCGTCGCCGCAGATCGTACGCACTGAGCGGTGCGCGATAGCGATCAAAAAACAAGACGCAGCGGGCAGCTAGATCGTTGACTGCAGGGCACGACTCGCGCGCCGTCAGCGCAATGAATTCACCAAGCATGCTCACTTCGAGCGATCCCAGAAGCGCGGGAGTTGCCTGCGCGCCGAATTCCTCAAATCCCGTACGGAGATCGTCCTCGCTCAAGCTATTGAGTTGAAACGGCGCTACCAGGGTGGCGTGAAACCCGTAGCAGCGCGCCGCTTGAGTGGCTGACACCAATTCGGCCGGAGAGACAGCGTCCAGCGGAATCCGCGTTTCATCGTCCCCGCCGTCCGAATCATAGCCGATGACGCCCGCACCGAAGCGCGCAAGCGGCGACCCCGAGTCCGGGGTAAAGTAGATCGCGTAGCGCGGCGGCCGGTCCTGGGTCATTTTTATTTCGACTACACGTCTATTACGACACGCTGACTCTCTATGACACCGTACAGCCGGCGCGCGCCGTCATCTAGCGCGCCCGTGTTTTCGATTACGACGTCGGCGTCCAGTGAGCGGTCGAAGCCGGCAGACCTGGTGATCCGCGAGCCGTGATCGCCATCGGAGGAACGAGCGCGTGATGCGATTCGCGCGAGGAGGACATCGGGCGGTGCCGTCACGAGAACGGTAACCATGTGGCTGTAGCGCTGGCGAAGTCTGGGGAGAATGGCACGCGAGACGTTGCAGACGACGCATCGCGCCGCGCCGATGTCGTAATCGATCGATGCCGGAAGCCCGTATTTAAGTCCGTGGGCTTCCCACCATATCGCGAACGCGCCATCGGCCATCATGCTGTCGAACGTTTCGGAATTTACCGTTTCGTGATCTTCCGCATCTGACACCGGCCGGGTCACGATCCGGCGCGGAAACACAATATCTGGCGCGCCGTTCGACATCTCCTGCGCGCGCCGCAGCAGCGTATCCTTGCCACCGCCGCTCGGTCCGCAGACGGCGATGAAAGCGCCAGGACCGATTGGGCACGGGATCGGCGTCATGACCGTAAAGCGCTCTCTCACGCCACGCGTTCGCCCGCGCGCCACACGGCCCGCACGGCAGGAACATCATGCCGCTGGTGCACCCGGATCAGATCGGCGCGCTTGCCGGCAACAATCTCGCCGCGATCGGAAAGGCCGACGGCCTCGGCCGGTGTCTTGGTCACCGTGCGAATGGCGGAGGCAAGGTCGATTCCGCGCACCAGAGTTGGCATGTTGACCGCCGCGGCAAGGAGGCTCGACGGTACATAATCCGACGACAGGATATCGAGCAAGCCGCTGCCGGCGAGTTCGGCGGTTGCGATGTTTCCGGAATGCGAGCCGCCTCGGACGAGGTTGGGTGCACCCATCATCACGCGTATGCCGGCAGCGTGCAGAGCGGTGGCAGCCTCAATGGTTGTGGGAAATTCTGCGATCGAAATGCGGTCCGCAATCGCCTGCTCGACATGCTCGAGCGTGGTATCGTCGTGGCTGGCAAGAGGGGTATCGCGACGCTGCGCCATGTCAACCAATGCACGATAGTTAGTTTGGCCAAATTCCCTTTGATAGGCGATGCGCGACGCGAACATTCTGTCGAGATCGGCCTCGTTCATCCCCGCATTTTTGCCGCGATAATAAGTCCGCAGCTTGTCATCATCGCGAAACTGGCGCTGGCCAGGCGTATGGTCCATCAACGAAGCAAGCCGAACGTCCGAGCGCTCGAACAGGCGCGTCGCCTCGTTGACGACCCCCGGCATCGGGACTTCGCAGCGCAGATGTAAGTAATGGTCGACACGCAACAGGCTCGCATCCCGCGCTGCAGATATGGCATTGGCGAGCGTCATCGCCTCGCCATCCGAATCTTCGGTGACGTCCTCTCGCCAGACCCTCAGGGAATCGAGCACGGTGGTTATGCCGCTAGTCGCTAGCTGGCCGTCATAGGAGACGACAGCAGAAACCGGATCCCAGTACACTTTGGGCCGCGGCATGTAATGGGCCTCAAGGTGATCGGTGTGCAGTTCGACCAGGCCGGGCATGACGAGATCGCCTTCCACGTCTTCGCCACGCTCCGGCGCTCGGCCCTCTCCGAATTCCGCAATGCTGTCGCCGTCTATCGCCAGCCAGCCATGTTCGATCGTGCGATTGGGAAGCACAATGCGTGCATTGGTCAACATCCATGTATCGGGGCGATTGATCATGATTCAGGCTGCCTTTGAAAACCGTTTAATGTCGACAACGGTGTCGGCGATGGCATTGCGAACGTCATCGTCGTGGACGATGGCGATTAGACCCGCGCCGGCGTTTTTCTTCTCACGAATCATCTCAATCACGACGGCACGGTTCGCTGCGTCCAACGATGCGGTCGGCTCATCGAGCAGGAGCAACGGACGCTCCTGAAGAAAGCCGCGCGCGATGTTGATCCGCTGCTGTTCACCGCCGGAAAAGGTGGCGGGTGGCAATTGCCAGAGGCGTTCGGGTACGTTGAGACGTTCGAATGCGCGGCCTGCTTTGCGGCGCGCGCCATCCAGCGAGAGGCCGTCGGTCTCCAGAGGGGCCGCGACGATGTCGAGCGCGGGGACGCGCGGCACGGCGCGGAGGAATTGCGAGACATAACCAATGGCGCCCCGCCGTAACGCAAGGATTTCGCGCGGCGAAGCTTTTGCAACGTCGACCACATGATCTCGGTTACGGAGCCGGATCGATCCGCTGTCGCAACTATAACTGCCGAAGATCATCTTCAGGATCGACGACTTTCCGGTGCCGGACGGTCCCGATAGCACCACGCACTCGCCCGGATGAACTGAAAATCCGACGCGATCGACGACCGGCAGCCGCACGCCGCCCTGCAGATGCATGGTGAAGGACTTGGTGACGTCCGAGAGAGCGAGAATGTCGTTCATCACGGCCTCATGCTGGAAGGATCGACGAAACGAGAAGCTGGGTATAGGCCTCGCGAGGATCGTCCAGAACCTGATCGGTCAGTCCTGTCTCGATCACGCGGCCGTCCTTCATCACCATCATTCGGTGGGACAGAAGGCGCGCGATCCCGAGGTCATGGGTTACGATGATCACAGCGAGCCGCAGATCGTGGACCAGACGATTCAATAGATCGAGCAGCCGTGCCTGCACTGACACGTCAAGCCCGCCGGTCGGTTCGTCCATGAACACGAGACGAGGAATGGTGACGAGATTGCGTGCGATCTGCAGGCGCTGCCGCATGCCGCCGGAAAACGTGCGCGGGGTGTCGTCGATGCGCGTTGAGTCGACCTCGACCTTCTGCAACCACTGGGTCGCAGTCGCGCGAACATGACCATAATGACGCTGCCCGACCGCCATCAGCCGTTCACCGACATTGGCGCCTGCCGATATGCCCATGCGCAGACCCTGCGCCGCATCCTGATGGACATAGCCCCAGTCCGTTCTGAACAAGAAGCGGCGCTCCGCCTCGCCAAGCGCGGACATATCGCGCATCACGCCGTCGCGCATCCGGTAGAGAACGCGGCCGGCACTTGCATCGGTCTGCGCCGATAGAAGCTGCAGCAGCGTCGACTTTCCCGATCCTGACTCCCCCACGATCGCCAGAACCTCGCCCTCATAAAGCTCGAGCGAGACTTCGCAGCAGCCGAGTTGGCGGCCGTACCATTTCGTCAGACCTTCGGCGATCAGAAGCGGCTGTTCGTCAGCGATCATGCCGGCACCCAATCGAGGTCGAACGAAAGCTGACGCCATGCCGCTCGAAGCCGAGTGCTTCCGCAGCGGCGGCGCGAATGATGAAAGTATCGCGATCAGCCATGGCCGGCTTCGCCTTCCGCGATCCACGGTGCGGTATTCGGTTCGCCGCCGCGCCGCTGCTCGCAATAATCGGTATCCGAGCAGACGAACATGCGCCCACCTTTGTCGTCGATGATCACTTCATCGAGAAATGTATGATCGGCTCCGCATAACGCGCACACCTCTGCGGTGCGGCTGGCCTCGAAGGGATGATCCTCGAAGTCAAGCGATACAACCTTAGTATAGGGCGGCACCGCATAGATGCGCTTCTCCCGGCCGGCGCCGAACAATTGCAGGGCCGGACAACGGTCCATCTTGGGATTGTCGAATTTGGGCGTCGGCGACGGGTCCATCACATACCGGTCGTCCACCTTGACCGGATAGGCGTAGGTCGTCGCAATATGCCCATGACGCGAGATGTCCTCATAGAGCTTCACGTGCATCAGCCCATAATCGGCATGGGCATGCATGCGCCGGGTCTCGGTCTCGCGCGGCTCGAGAAATCGCAGCGGTTCAGGAATCGGGACCTGATAGACCAGCACCTGCGCTTCCGACAGCGGCGTCTCCGGGATGCGATGCCGGGTCTGGATGACCGTTGCTTCTTCTGTCGAGGTCGTTGTCGCAACACCCGCGGTCTTGCGGAAGAACTGCCGGATCGAAACCGCATTGGTGGTATCGTCCGAGCCCTGGTCGATCACCTTGAGGACATCATCGGGACCGAGGATCGCCGCCGTCACCTGCACGCCGCCGGTCCCCCACCCATACGGCATCGGCATTTCGCGGCTCGCGAACGGCACCTGATAACCCGGAATGGCAATCGCCTTCAGGATCGCGCGGCGGATCATCCGCTTGGTCTGCTCGTCCAGATAGGCGAAATTGTAGGTCGGCGCATTCATGCGGCGGCCTCGTTTGCATACGCGGGACCTTCGATCATTCCGCGGCCTCCCGTGCATCCGTCCGTTCGCCAGCAGCCGCCTTCCCCGCAGCCGCTTCATGCTCGCTGCGCATGCGACGCACGAGACCAAGCTCCGCCTGGAAGTCGACGTAGTGCGGCAGCTTGAGGTGCTCGACAAAGCCGGTCGCCTGCACATTGTCGGAATGCGACAGGACGAACTCCTCGTCCTGCGCCGGTGCCGCAATCTCCTCGCCAAGCTCCCGCGCGCGAAGTGAGCGGTCGACCAGCGCCATTGACATAGTCTTTCGCTCGCTGTGTCCGAAGGTCAGTCCGTAACCGCGGGTAAAGCGCGGCGGCTCCGTCGCCGATCCCTGGAACTGATTGATCATCTGACACTCGGTGAGGGTGATCGCTCCGAGCGGCACGCTGAAGCCGGCCTCCTCCGCAAAGAATTCGACCTCGACCTCTCCCATCCGGATTTCGCCCGCGAATGGATGCGTGCGGCCATAGCCGCGTTGTGTCGAATAGCCGAGCGCCAGCAGAAAGCCTTCATCGCCACGGGCCAGGTTCTGCAGGCGCAGATCGCGACCGGCCGGAAACTCCAATGGCTCGCGCGTTAGATCACCGACCTGCTCACCAACGGCCTGTTGCGGCGACCGCTCGATCAGGTCGTCGGCGCCCAGCATGTCGGTCACGCGTGGCATGGTTCGGCAATCGGCGATCGAGACAGCCGGCTCCACCGCATCGGCGCCTTCGGTCAGACCGGTATCCAGCAAGCGATGGGTATAGTCGAAGGTCGGACCGAGCACCTGCCCTCCGGGCAGATCCTTGAACGTCGACGAGATGCGGCGCCGCACGTGCATTGCGCCGGTCTCGACCGGATCCGACGACCCGAAGCGCGGAAGCGTGGTCCTGTACGCACGCAAGAGAAAGATGGCCTCGATCAGATCGCCGCAAGCCTGTTTGACCGCGAGCGATGCAAGCTCGCGGTCGTACAGCGATCCCTCGCACATGACCCGGTCGACCGCCCGCCCGAGCTGCGCGGAAATCTGCGGCAGGGTCAGTTCAGAGATGTCGGGATCGCCGCGCCGCTCATGCGCCAGCAAGCGATGAGCGTTCGCAATCGCCTTCTCGCCGCCCTTCACTGCGACATACACGGCTAGCCCTCCTTCACAACGAGGGTCGAGCGCGGAATGGCCGCCACTGCGTAGCCAGATACGAACAGGAGATCAACGCCACGGGGAAACAGACGGTGATTGCCCGCTGCACATTCGACAAAATCCGCGGGAAGCGGCCCCATACGCAGCGACTGCGTTCGCTCTATTCCGGGCCCGCTCAGGCTCAGTGACATGCCGGACGACAGGCTCTCGACCTGCACGATGAGCGAGGCGGACCGGTCCGGATAATTCTGCTCGCCCGATGAAAACAAGGCAAAGTCGGGAAATGCGCCGGAGTCCGAAATCAGCGCGAAAACGGCGCGCGCCGGGTCATCAGCGATCGGGGCGCCGGTGTGAAAGCGCAACCAATGCGACACCGCTTCCGTCGCGGCGAGCGGTGCGTCGAGCCAGATCGGCGTTTCGTAGTCAGCCAGGGCCAGCGCAATCGCGGCCGCTCCCACCGAGAGCGGCCCGGGCGGCATCAGGCTGAAATCAAGCGGAACGACCCGCCCCGGCCGCGCCATTGCATCCATGATCGCGCGGAAAGCCGATTGCGCGTCCAGAACCGGATCGGCGAATGCTGGTGCGAGCGCAGCAATCATAACTGATCCTCGCCGCGCACCATTGTGAAAAAGTCGACGCGCGTTGCTGCGGCGCGGCGCGCGGCGAGATCGCGCTCGCGCTCGGTTCGCTCACGCACAGGTGCAAGAACATGTTTCTCAATCGCCGCGTGGTGCGTTTCGGTTTGCCACAATGCGTCGCACAACGCTGCCAACCGCGCCTTTTCCCGGTCGCGGCCGAGCGAATAGGACAGTCCAATCTCACCGCTAAGCAACTGGACTGCGCATCGCGTCACTGTCGCCTCTCCGATATTGAACGGCGCACCATCGCCGCCGATGCGCCCGCGCAGCATCACGAGTCCAGTTTCCGGCGCACGGAGATCGACATGATCTACGATATTGCCGATCGTCGCTAAACCGACTGATACTTCCGCGCCTGTGGCGTGCGCCAACAGCCTCATCGCGTTCTGGCGCGCAGTGTGTGGATGGTGGGGCACTTTGTTCGTCGGCTCGCCTGTTTCGGGCATGGCACCAAGTTGTCTATTATGATAGACAACTATCTAGCGCGTCGCCGGTGACGCTTTGATGACAGCAAGACAGCCCCGTGTGGAAATCAATGTCTCACGCCAGCGACATGCGAATGAACGCAAGCTCTCTAGCCGGCGTGACGCTATGGCGTCAGATCGCCGACGACATTGAACAAGCGATCGTCCGCGGTGATTTCGCAGGCGGAGCTAAGCTTCCTAGCGAACTCGAAATTGCGGAACGGTTCGGGGTAAACAGGCATACTGTGAGGCGCGCGCTTTCGGAGCTTACAGAACGCGGGCTGGTTCGTGCCGAGCGAGGCAGCGGCACATACGTCGACGCGGCGCGCATCGCTTATCCGATTGGCGAGCGTACACGCTTCTCGGAAATCATTGGCGCGTCGGGCCGCAAAGCTGGCGGGCGGCTGCTGTCGAGCATTAAAGAGGCCGCCCCTCGGGACGTGGCGTTGCGCCTGGATCTGCCGCCTAGCGCGATCGTGGTTCGGCTCGATATTTTGCGAAGCGCCAATCGCGTTCCGGTGTCGCTTAGCAGCTCTTGGTTACCAATGGAGCTAGCACCAGACGCCGCACGGATCTATCGCATGGTGCGTTCGGTCAGCCGTCTCCTCGGATATATCGGCTTTCCCGATTATCGCAGAAAGGAAACGCGGCTATCCGCTGCGATGTCCGATCCTACCCAGGCAGCTAAGCTGCGGCTCACTCCCGGCCGTCCTTTGATTGTCGTTGATAGCGTCGATGTTGCAGCTGATGGTCGACCTATTCTGACCAGCCACGCACGGTTTGCGGCGGACCGTGTCGAGCTGGTCGTAGAAAGCAAGTAAACGGCTTCACGTCATGGCAGGCGGGTTGGCGCTAGCGGTTCACCGAACGATAGCCGCAAGCAACGCTCTTCATGAACCAACGCGCAGATCATCGCGCGCGCTTGCGCAGCGAAGACACGCCAGTCTTGGGTGCTTCCCGGGACGGGTCATCTGAACACGCAGGAGTACCACCCGTGTGTGTCCCCCGGGGGGCCTGCTTGTCACCCGAGAAGATGTTGGCCACCATCAACGGGAATAATCGTACCGGTCATGCGCTTGGCGGCGTCGCTGACCAGAAAGCGAGCCAAAGAGCCCACGTCGTCAATATCCACGAGCACATGCTGAGGTGCGACGGCCGCAGCCTGTGCGAGAAGGTCGTCGAAGCGATCGATGCCGCTAGCCGCTCGCGCTCGGATGGGTCCAGGAGAAATGGCGTGAACGCGAATACCCTTGCGTCCGAACTCGGCGGCAACATAACGAACGGCACTTTCAAGCGCAGCCTTGACGGGTCCCATCAGATTGTAGTGGGCAGTTACCCGGTTAGAACCGTAGAAGGTGGCCGTAAGGAGCGTGCCGCCCGTCGTCATCAGCGGCTCCGCCAGGCGGGCAATGCGAAGGAACGAGTGGACCGACACGTCCATCGCTATGGAAAAACCTGACGCTGAGGCGTCCACGACGCGACCGTGAAGGTCCTCACGCGGTGCGTACGCAATCGAGTGCAACACGAAATCGAGTCGGCCCCATTTGCGGCCGATCTCGTCAAACACGGCCTCGAGCTCGCCCGGATTCCGTACATCGCACGGCATAACAAGCGTACTATCCAAAGCCTCCGCCGCGTACACGACACGTTTCGTCGATCGTGAAGTTGGTTCAATTCGGGCCAGGTCTGGCGCAGGGCAGCCGAGTTGATCTCGGCTAAGAGCTTAAACAAATCTATATTTTTCCGTGACCAGCGTGCGCTAGATGTCGGGTCGCAGCTCGCCGACGAACGGGCATAACCGGAACAGATTCTCGCTGCAAACGAGGACTACTTGGGGAGCAGGTCAGCCTAGTTCGCCCAATGGTCGCGCGACCTATAATCGGCTACATTAGGAATCACCTTTTAGCAGTACACGTCGTATTTGAGCCGGTTGCGTAAGGGAGCGATGCAATGCCGAAAGTCAAAGACCAAGATAAGCTTGAGAAGAAGCGGACGGACTATCACAAAAAATTACTGCAGCTTGGCGAGGACCTAACGCAGCTCCGTCGCTATCATGGCAAGCAGTTGCAGGAAATCGACGAGAAAAGGGCATCTTACGAGAAAAAACTCAAAAAGATCGATGACCGTCTACCGGGACCATGAGCACGTCATAGCCCTGTCATCGCGACCTGAAAAACTAATCAAATTCTTCTAGTGATCCCCAAGACGCTTGGCCCGTCGTGTTCCCCTCAACGCGGCGGTCTTTTTCGTTAGTGCCAGCCTCATGTGGCGGCCCTCTTTCCCGAGCTCAGCTATCTAGTTTACTTTCCGCGCCCGATCCCCATGTCCGCTTTGGGTCAAAAGCGGTCCTGCGCGGACGTCCCCTTCGTGCCAAAAGCAAACGGCTTAAACATCGGCTTCAAAGCCGTTTCGTGCACCGATGTATAAGCGTCGACATTGTGCATCGGGATCGTCCACCGGAGATTAAGCTGAACGTACACAAACATCCCAAAGCACATCATGAGCAGCGAATAATCGGGTCTGGGAAGGAATGTCGCGATCACCGGTAAGCTGGACGCATTGCTGCTTGGATTCTCGATCAGTGGCAGTACAACGAAAGCCGAGCTCCGGCGCGCGAACACGCCGTGCGTAGCCCCTCCCAATGGATGAGGAATTGCCATAGCCGGTTGTCGATCTGGTTCCTCTGGATCGCATTCTCGACGTACGCCCTGTCGAGCATGTTCCCGGCGACGATCCAGATCTCGCGTGAATAGGCCGGATGACCGCATGCGGTCCTCAATGTATCGGTGATTTGTTGGCCGGTAAGTCCGGCAACGTTCCTGAACATGCGGTTCCGGCCCGCGAGAGTGACCCTATTGGCCTGCACGGCGCCGGCCCAGCGCGCCGCCTCCCAACCTTGCGGCGGCGGCGCGCGCGCAAGGAACGCGAGCGATGCCGTAGCCTGCCGGCCGACCTCCTGCAGCGTGTCGACGTGATATCTGCCGACGCCCTTACGGTTCGCCTTGCAGTGCAGGAATAAGACGCGTTTCGCCGCCGGGTCGACGCCGATGAAATCGGCAATCTCCTTGCCGTCATCGTCGCAGATCACCAGCGGGTATGCCGCCAACGACTGACCGAGCTTCCCCCATCTGCTTCGTAGGCGGGCTGCGCTCGTCTCGATGCAGATCGACTCGACCGCTCCGAACACCGATTCGTCATGCCACTTCGAACGATTGCCGAAGAAGGTCTCGCCCTTTTCGCTCTTCGCGTCGGCGAGCCGCGGTATCGCGTAAACTTCGTCGAGCACCGGTATGGTTCCATCGGGTTGGGCGAGCGCGATCCTCGGCTCGAAGAATCTCTTCTCCGCGTAGACGACCTTCGGTTCGGCCACCATGATCCGAAAGCTCTGTTGGGCGGTGATCCGTTGGCTTGCGGTTTGGGTATGGACACGGTCGTTTGTACCCCGCCGACGGAACAGCTCGTTGAGCTGTTCGCTTTGAAAGCGGTAACGGCGAGTCTCGGGGACGTACGTGAGTTTGCATTCGACGTTCTTGCCCAGGACGTTGATCAGGAACGTTCCGTCGGTCGCGATGTCCGCGCAGAGATCGTCGTGGTCGATATCCGGATCGGCGGCCAATGTCCGGACCTCCGCGTTAGAGGGAGTGTCTTCAAGGAGTTCGTCCCGCGACAAGTTCAGCAGGATAGTCTTCGGTTCGGCACCAGCGTGAGTTATATTGTCTCGGATCAGCGCGTATCGTCCGAACACCGAGCTGGGCTGCCTCGCTGTCGCGAGTTCGCGTGCGACAGAGCGTGTCCAACCGATGAACTTCACCATCGAAACACGGCGTTCGTTCGAATCGCGGAAGCGCGCAGACGCAAATCCGATGTACCGGCCTTTTCCACCGACGAATCCGGCAGCCGCCGTCGGTACGAGGTTCGGATCGAGCAGATCAGTGAAGGTCGTTTCGAACGAGCGCGTCCGCATCGCCATGGTTCGTATGGCTTGTTCGGCCATGTCGAGCGACCCGAACGACATCCTGGTCAGTCGCGACGTTCGCTGTCCCGCGGGTTCGGGGAACGCACGCTCCATCAACGTCCGCGACGCCGTCTTCAGACCCAGCGTTTCCGGATCGAGCACGATACCCTCGCTGTCGTGCACAAGGACGAGATCGCCGTGCTGGACCGCTACGAACACGCCAAGCTTCCATTCCGAAAAGAATTTGTCGATTAGGAGCGGCGAGTTGCGCCAAGCGTAGTAAGTGAACCCTACACAGTTGGTGGGGAGCCCGCCGAGAGGAACGATGCGGAAGCGATCCTCTTCCATGATCGCGTCTTCGAAAGACTCCGCCAGATCGGATATCGCTCGCTTCGGAAGGGCCCACTCGAACACCGCAGCACTCGTGGAAAGCTGCATATCTTCCGCCGACAACGCGGCCATTGAATCGAAACGCAACCGGAATTCGCCGCCGACGTATTGGCTTTCCGGCATCAGTTCCAGAACCCGGTCGGGCAGCGCGGTCTCGTTGACAACAATGTGGCGCGTGTTTTTAGCGGCATACTCCTCGTATTTCTGGTATCGTTCCCACGTCGCCTCAATGCGCCGCGCATTTTCCGGCGCCGCGATGACCCAAGCCGTCTGGCGCCGGATCCTGCCGGGCCTGGTGCGGACGATCCGGCCGATCTGCTGCACCAGTTGTCGGCCATTGGTTGGAATATCATAGATCGCTACTACGATGAAATCCGGATCGTCGACGCCTTCCATCAGCTTGAACTGGTGCAGCCAGAATTCCGCGTCGGCTGCTTCGCGGAAGGCGCGCCGTACATCGTCGAACCTGCGCGGATGCTTCTTCGAAGGTGCCGCACGGTCGTGGATTAGCACGGATTTGGTGCTAAATGTCGCGTCGATGAGCCCCTGCAGATCTTGAAGCGTGTCTAGGTCGTCCGCCCTGATCATGATTTTCGGCGTTTGAGTCCATGCAGTAGCCTGCCTTTTGAGTCGGGGAATCAGTTTTGCCAGCGCGTCGACGAATTGCTTCGATGCCGGGCCTTTGCCTGCGGGGTGTGCAGGGACGATCGCAACTTCTCGGATGATGTGCTTCTGCACGGCATCATGGTGGGGGTAGTTGAATACGAACCTACCGCGAACACGGAACGACTTGAAATCGTTCCGATAGGGCGTCGCGCTCAGTAGGATGGTCGGTCTGTTCAGGTCGCGGACGCCCTTCGACCATGAGATAGCTGGCTCGTAATGACCTTCGTCCACCAGAACCAGATCGAAGGAAGCTAGGAGAGCGAGCGTATCGTCCGCCGCGCTACGCTCGGCTGCTGATGTCACACGGGTGTCTTTCGATTGGCGCCGGATCATGTCGAGCGCTTGGTAGGTGCCCACGAGCACCGTGCGCTCGGCCGCCGGAACGTGCTGGAGGATGCGCCCGATGGTGCTCGGAAGCAGAGTCTCGACGTAGACGTCGCTGAGTTCGGCACCTATCGTAGCCGAGTCTGCAGTGAACGTGGTGCTGTCCGTTACGTCGTAGCCTAGGTGCTTCCAGAACCGAAAACGGACATCGTCCTTCATCTGCGCTACGAGGGTTTGCCTCGGCGTGAGAATCAGTGACCGCCTCACCAGAGGCAGGCACCGGGACAGGACTGCGACGACTCCCGACTTACCTGTGCCCGTTGGTAACTTCAGCAGCGCAGCCTCCCGGAGCGATTGACGCTCCGGGAGGTGAGGGTCGGCGATTAGGTAGGCGGTAGCCGTTTCGATCGCGCCCCTCTGGTGTTCCCACAGTGGCTTCGTTTTACCGGAAGAACTCCAGAACTTGTATCGTCGTAGATGGCTCGCTACGGCCGCGAACTTCCGATCGTCGACCATGCCGACGACCTCGTCCTTGATCGAATTGCGTTCGTCCTTGGCGACATCACGGATGGACATCCCCGTACCCCCCTCATCTCCCGGAAACTAACATGCAGTAACGCAAAGCCGGCTTCAATGGCGATCGTCCGAAGGGGCATGCGACGACGAGTCCGCTCGTACGTTCGTCGATAGAGATGGCGTCTGGAAGGAGTCCGTTGCGGTACGCGATGCCTTAGGCGTTTCCTCAGCGATGGGATCGACATCATAGTGGCCGGAGAAATGCGGCAGTCGTACCCGATTTTCTGCGTGGCTTCGCACACGATCATTCGACTAAGCAAGACCAAGTGTACGAGACTGCTCACGCCATTCGCTTCGCGGCTCGTAAAGCCTCGACAACGTGATTCCTCTTGGCAAAGTCCCATCAACAGCAGCCTTGACCAAATCCGGCGCCAGAAACGCCAGCGAAATCGTCATATTGACCTTGCGAACACTGCAGCGCTCGCGTTCGGCAATTTGCTCGGGGTTTTTGGTTAGACCGCTGACAAGTTCGTCGAGCCAGCGGCGTCCCTTGGCAATCGATGCGATAAGCTTTGCCCGGCGTGCGGCCTTGATGGCCTGGTTTCGTCGCGCGCCACCCCCGCCGGCAAGACAATGTCGCGCCCTCGTTTCGTGGGTGGCTTGGTCCACGGCACGTGAATGATGGCTCCGGCCGACTTTTCCCTGCCGTTCTTGGTGGCGCTTGATGGTTTTGTCGTCTCGGGCTTGAGCGTTACGACGAGCCGGTTGGCTTGGATCTCGACGCGATCGACGTGGGTCTGAAGCAGGGTGCCGTCGTCCGCAGGTGCTCTGATCTCGAGGCGGTCCCGAAGCGCCTTGACGATGGTGTCCTCGACATCGGCGGCGGGCACCCGGGCGACTGACCCGGCGATGAAGCCGCGAACCGAATGTTGCTGCCACTTGGTGGCTTTTACCATGGCGGCGATGGTGGTGCCAGGCCGGCGCGTGGAGCAAAGCCAGTACCTTGGCTTGCTTCGATGGAGCCTTGGCTTTGGCGGTGGATTGTTTCGCAGACGCTTTACGGGTGCCAGACTTCCGCGTTTGCGGTTGAGCCGCCTTCTCCTTTGTCACGGACGAAATGTTTGACGTGTCAGTTTGCATTGGATCCTCCGTTCGATCTGGGTGGCGTCATGCTGCCACCGCCGAAACCCCGCGGAGGCCGAAGGCGCTGGCGGGGAGGGCTGGAGGAGCGAGATCGATCAGCTTTTACTGATGCGATGCATCAAGCTTGCCGCATTCAAGAAGGTGTTCGCCTCGTAAATCAGTTGCTCGACATCCAGCGCAATCTCGATGGCCTCGCTGATGTTGCCTGCTTCGGCGCACGCGGGGGCTGCTTGGGCAATCCGGCCGCTTCCTCAAGTCGAAAATGTGCGCCTTTAGCGTGGTTTCAAGTATGGCGGGTCCATGGCGGCGGTTCCTTTCTCCACTACACACGCTCTCTTCCGCAGAGAAGTCCAGCAGAAAGCTTCGGCAAACGAGAGGTGCCGACGCGGGGAGAAATACTTTTCAGCACGAATTACATCGCTGTCTGTCAGCCTTCGAGGGAGAGACAACCTTCAAAACTGGTCGTTCCTTATCAACCCGACATGGGGCGGTCGAACACACTGCACACGACTGCGCGCGCAAGGGATCGCGAAGGACTTTCGGTAAAGGAGCAGTCAGCCGGCGCCTTCTAACTAGTGCAGGTGGTCTGACCTTGGTTTCAAAGGAGGGCTCATGCCCGGCCGGAGTGTTTCCCATGCTTTTGAGGCCGTGAGGGTACGATCAAGGCGTGCATAGTAGACAAGGCCGCGGGCTTGAGTGAATGCATGCGAGAACGTATCGTTGATAGGACGCTCGTGGTTCTGAGCGATTTTGTTGTGACTTTCGCGTGCGCCGAAACAGAAGAAGTGGGTGGCGATGAACCGTTTGAATCAATTTGGGCGGCACGGCTTAGTGAAGGCGTTTGTCGGGGTTGCCGTTGTTGTTTCGCTATCGGCGCACGCCTGGGCGCAAGACTGGCCTTCGCGGCCGCTGCGTCTGGTCGTCGGTTTTCCTGCCGGCGGAAGTCCGGATCTGGTCGGACGCATGATCGCGGACAAGCTGTCGCGCCGCATCGGGCAGCCGGTCGTGGTCGAGAATACGGTCGGCGGCGCGGGTGTCCTGGCGAGCGATACGATTGCCCGGTCTGCGCCGGATGGATATGCGATGGTCATGTTGACCGGTGCGCATACCGGCACCGGCGCCATGCGCAAGAGCCTGCCTTACGATCCGGTCAACGGCTTTGCGATGGTCTCCACCGTCACAGCCTATCCCATGATGATCATCACGCGTCCGGATTCGCCGTTGCGTTCGTTGTCCGATCTTATCGACAGCGCCAAGGCGGCGCCGGGCAAGGTCACTTACGCCTCCAACGCGCCCGGCAGCGCCCATCACCTGCTTGGCGAGTGGATCAACATCGAGGCCAACACCACGATGGTGCCGGTTCCGTACCGCGGCGCGGCTCAAGCGTCCGTGGATCTGCTGGGAGGACGGGTCGACGTGATGATCGATACGGCCACGACCGCCATCGAGCTGGTTCGCAGCGGTAAGGCGCGGGCGCTCGCGGTTGCCTCGCCGAAGCGTTATCCCTTGCTGCCCGAGGTGCCGACCGTCGCAGAGACCCTGCCGGGCGTAGAGACCATGTCTTGGCTCGGCCTTGCCATGGCGCCGGGAACGCCGCAGCCGGTCGTCGACCGCCTCAATGCCGAGCTGAAGGAGATCCTCGCCGAGCCGGAGATCAAGGAACGGCTTTCCCAGCTCGGCGGCGTGTCGAACTGGTCGACGCCGGAACAGATGAAAAATCAGGTGGCGGGCGAAATCCAGCGGTGGAACCGCGTGATCGATCAGAAGAAGATCGAACGGCAATAGGAACGGTCCGAGGATGTCCGCACTACGGACATCCTCGGAACAGTGATTGCGTCACTGGGGGCCGGCGCGCAGCTTTCTGACAATGGACTAAAAAAGTCCGTCAGGAGGATACGCGATGAACAGGCAGCCATTGCGCCCTGTGAGCAGGGAAGACGTTGCGCGCTTCAAGGAAGACGGCGCGATTTGTATCCGTGAAGTCTTCGATCAGGAATGGGTCGCGCGGATGAATGCCGCGGTCGACCGGTTGCTGGCGGATCCGGGGAAGCGGGCCCGCGAAGCCACCAAACCCGGTGATCCGGGCCGCTTCCACATGAACGTTTTCATGTGGCGAAGGGACCCGGATTTCCGCGACTTCGCGCTGAATTCGCCGCTCAGTGAATTGGCTGCGACCCTGCTGGAAGCCGACAAGGTCTCGCTGTTCTACGATCAGGCTTTCGTCAAGGAACCGGGCACCCGTGAGGTGACACAATGGCATCAGGACCTGCCGCTCTGGCCGGCGCTCGGCAATGACATCATTTCGCTTTGGGTTGCGCTGACGCCGGTCACGCTTGAAGGCAGCGGCGTCGAATATGTCGCGGGCTCGCACAAATGGGGCAAGTTCTACCAGGCGCAGACGCCGGACAAGGACAGCAAGTTCACCGACGCATCGCTTGAACCGTGCCCGAATTTCTCCGAGCTGAAGGGCGATCCGAAATACCGCTTCATCTCATGGGATTGCCAGCCGGGCGATGTCATCTGCCATCATCCGCTGACCGTTCATGGCGCCGGCGCCAATCCGCTAACCAGCCGCCGTGCCGCCATTTCGGTGCGCTATGCCGGCAAGGATGCACGCTGGGACCCGCGTGCGAACGTGATGAAATGCGACGGCGAGCCGGAAGCCAAACTCAAGGCCGGCGATCCACTGGTGCTCGACGGCGTATTCCCGATCACATGGGAACGCGAACGCGCTCACGCCTGACTGAAAAAGCAATCTGGGAGGGAAACAGGATGCGCAAGATCATGCTGGCGGCCGCGATCGCGGCGGTGGGAATGTCTTCGGGCGCTGAGGCGCAGGTGAAGCTCAAATTCGCGGTGTTCACGCCCGACTCGGAAATGACCCACCAGGTCATCATGAAGCCGTGGGCGGAGAAGGTGAGCAAGGAGTCTGGCGGCACGCTGGAGATCCAGACATTTCCGAACGGGGCGCTTGGCCGCAATCCCGGGCTGCAGACCAAGATGCTGCAGGACGGCGTCGCCGACATCGTCTGGGTGATCCCGTCCTATACGCCGGGTGTCTACCTGGATGACGATGTGTTCGAATTGCCGAACATCATCCAGAACTCGACCGAAGGTTCGGTGGCGGCGTGGCGACTTTTGAAGAAGGGCATGCTGCGCGGCTACGATCAGTATCACATGATCGGGCTGTTCACGACGTCGCCCTATACGATCCACACCAACGTCCCGATCAAGAAGGCGGACGACTTGAAGGGCAAAAAAATCCGCGCGGTTGGTGCCATGTCAACGGAAACCATCAAGACCATCGGAGCGGTGCCTGAGGGGCTTCCGGTCACACAGGTGGTCGAGGCAATGTCGCGCGGCGTGATCGACGGTACGACGGGACACCCGATCGCGATCTTCGATTTCGGCATTTCGCGTGTCGCCAATAGTCACTTCCTGGGCAAGGTCGGGACCGTGACGCTCGGCATTTTCATGAACAAGGCAAAGTTCGAAAGTCTCCCGCCGCAGGCGAAGGAAGCGATCGAAAAGAACAGTGGCGAAGTTCTGTCGCGCCAGTTCGGCAAGATGTCCGAAGACCGCAACAACGAGCTGATCGCGCAATGGAAGAAGGACCCCAAGCGCACCGTGACGGAACTGACGCCCGAACAGACCGCGGAATGGGACAAGACGCTTTCGCCGGTGGTGTCCGCCTGGGAAGGCAAGGACCCGCGCAACAAGGCGCTGCTTGAGGCCACGCGCAAGGAGCTTGCCGCATCGCGTGCAGGAAACTGATCTTACCAATGGCGGCGGTCGATGGCTGACGCCGTTGCCTGCCCGCGATAAGGTGTGAGCCTGGGTTAAGCGGGTTTGGGACGGACGCCAGGCTGATGACGCAAGGAGAGACCACGGGAGCCTTGGCGCGGCTGGAGCGCGTCGCGATCATCGGTACACGTGCGCTGTCGGTGCTGGGGCTGTTCGCGCTGATGGTGCTGGCGTTCATCACGCTTGCCAATGGCCTGCTGCGCTGGGCGTTCAATTCTCCGATCGCTGGTGTCGTCGACGTCGGTGGATTCGCAATTGCAATTGCGGTGAGCTGCTGCATCCCGATTTCGATGATGGAGCGCAGCCACATTACGTTCCGAATGGTCTCGTCCCTCAGCCTCACGCTCGGCCGCTATCTCGATCTGCTGGCCGACGTCGTCGTCGCCGTCGTACTCGGGCTTATGTCGTGGCAGTTCTGGATTTATGCCGCGGAACTCGTGTTGACCGGCGAGCGCACCTATGTGCTGAAAATTCCGGCTGCGCCGTTCTGGTACGTCTGCGGCACGATTCTTTGGATCGCGACGGCCGTGCAGTGCGTGGTAGTCGCGCTCGATGTGGGCCGTCTGTCTGGCGGTGGACCCGCGCGACATGTGACGGGGCACTAGCGCCATGGGGCCGCTTGAAATCGGCGCTTTGGGATTTGGCGCGCTGTTCGTCCTGATGGTGCTGCAGGTACCGATCGGATTCGCCATGATTATCGTCGGCGTCGTCGGTTTTGCGTTGCAGGCTGGCTGGGGCCCGGCGGTGACGCTGCTGGTCAACGAGCCGACCGGCGTCCTGTCGAGTGCGGACCTCGCCACCGTGCCGCTGTTTCTGCTGATGGGAACATTCGCCAGCGTCGCCGGATTCTCGACCGACATCTACAACGCCGCCGCCGCCTGTCTCGGACATCGCCGCGGCGGACTGGCCTACGCCACGATCGGCGGCAGCGCCGCGTTCGGCGTGGTCTGCGGTTCGTCGACTGCGACGGCTGCGGTCTTTGCGCGCGCCGCACTTCCCGAAATGATCAAGCGCGGATATTCGCCCGCATTCTCGACCGGAGTGATCGCCGCCGGTGGCACACTCAAGTCGCTGATCCCGCCGTCGATCGTGATGATTCTCTATTGTATCGTCTCGAAGGCGTTCATTCTGGACCTGTTCCGCGCGGCGATCATTCCCGGATTGGTGGCCATCGCCGTCAATTTGCTGGCGATCGCGCTCATCGTGCGCTTCCATCCACAGTCTGCGCCGGTCGGCGAGCGGATGCCGATGAGCGAGCGTTGGGTGGCCATCAAGGCTGCCGGCCCTTTCATCCTGCTGATGGTTGCGGTGTTCGGCGGTCTCTATAGCGGCATCTTTACAGTCACCGAAGCCGCTTCGGTCGCCGCCGTACTATCGCTCCTGTTTGCGTTGGCGAGGGGCCGGCTCAATTGGCCGACCCTGTTTCAGGGGTTGCGGGAATCCGCGGCCGCCACCGGCATGATCTACGTGATGATCATGGGGGCATTGATATTCACTTATTTTCTCAATCTTGGCCGGGTGCCGGAAGCCTTCGTCGGCTGGATAGCGCATCTCGACATGCCGCCGCTGGCGATTGTTGCGGCCCTACTGGTCGGCTATCTGATCCTGGGCGCGGTGTTCGACGAGATTTCGGCGATGCTCATCACGCTGCCGCTGGTTCTGCCGGTGGTGCAGAAGCTGGCGGTGACCATGATGCCCGGCGTGTCGCCGGAAATGGTCGTCGTCTGGTGGGGCATCATCAATGTCGTCATCATCGAACTGGGCATGATCATCCCGCCGATTGGGATCATTGTGTTCATTCTGCACGGCCTCGCGCCGCAGATTTCGCTTCAGACGATCTATCGCGGCGTCACGCCGTTCATCGTCGCCGATCTCTTCCTGCTCGCGCTGCTGACGCTATTCCCGCTCATCTCGTTGTGGCTGCCACAAGTCTGGCCGGGCTGACGCCGTCGGGTTGCAACGCGCGGGCAAGCCGAGTGGTCATCGCCCGTAACGGCGGCAGCAGCTTTTTCTCGACCTCGCTCATGGTCATCGCCGAGGCGATGAAGATCAGCGACATGCTGCCATGCACCTTGCGGCCGACGATGATCGGTACCGAAATGCTCGCGGCCTTGGGATTGATGACGCGGTCCTGCGTGGCATAGCCATCGGCGCGGATCGACTTGAACAGCCCCTCGAGCAGGTGCACCTCGCGAGCCTGCTGGTCGTCCGGTTCGTCGGACTGCGCCAGTAGGTCGAGGATCACCTTGCGCTCGTTGTCCGGACAGAAGGCGAGATAGACGAGGCCGCCCGCCGTCCGCAACATGCTCATGCGCTTGCCGACCATGCCGTAATCTATCGAAAGCGCGCTCAGGCGATGCGTAGTGTCGCGCACCAGCATCTTGCCGGCTTCGAAGGTGAACAGGCTCACCGGCCAAACGTGCTCGCGCGTGAACTCGGCCATCATCGGCGCTGCAACTTCGGTGACCCATTCGTCATCGACAAAGCCGTCGCTCAGCGCGCGTACGCCATGCGTCGGACGGTATCGATCGGTGGCGCTGTCCAGGCTGACGAATCCGGCTTTGGCCAAGGTATCGAGAAGCCGATAGACCGTCGGCCGCGGCAGTCCGGTGTCGGCAGCAAGTTCGCAGACGGAGGCGAGAGGGCGCCGGTTCATCGCCACCAGGAGCGCAAGACCGCGCTCCAGCGAACGAACGTTGCCGCCGCGTGCTGTGGAATTCGTAGCCGGTCGCGCTTGGGCTCTCGTGGCATTTTTTGCCATTGTTTTCCTCCCGTCCGGCGATTGTCCACTGTGCGGACACCGAGTCAAGATTGCTGGCCGGTTGAAATGTCCGGGTCTAGCGTCGCGCCAAAGCAAACAAGGGAGAGACGTCATGGCGCAGGCAGCCGCAGCCCCGACCGCAGAAGACCGGCGCGTGCCGCTGAGCATGAGTCACATCGGAATCTACGTGCACGATGTGCCGAAGATGGAAGATTTTTACACCCGCGTGCTCGGTTTCACGGTCACCGATCGCGGCAAGGTGCGTGGCCTGGACATCGTTTTCACGAGCTGGGACGCAAAGGACCACCACCAGGTCATCCTGGTCGCAGGGCGCCCGAAGGAACTCGCTTTCAACCACATCAACCAGATGTCGTTTCGAGTTGCCTCGGTAGAAGATCTGCAGGCGGTGTGGCGCAAGGTGAAGGACGAGCCGGACGTGACCGACATGCGCGGCATGGACCATGGCAATGCATGGTCGTTCTACTTCCGCGACCCCGAAGGCAACCGCATCGAAGTGTTCTGCGACACGCAATGGTATATCGAGCAGCCGTGTCTTGAGGACCTCGACCTGTCGCTTCCGGCGGACGAGATCCGGGCAAAGTCGGATGCATTCTGCCGCACCGCAAAAGGCTTCCGGCCGATCGCCGACTACCAGGCTGAGGTGGCAAAGAAGATCGCGCGCGGCCGCTAGGCGGTCGGATATTCCATGGCCATGCCCGATTATGATGTTGCGATCGTCGGCTACGGTCCGGCCGGCGCCGCGCTGGCAAATCTGCTAGGCATGAGCGGTCTGAAGGTCGCACTGCTGGAGCGCGAGCCGTCAATCTACCACATGCCGCGGGCGATTTCGCTCGACGGCGAGGGGATGCGGCTTTTCCAGACCATCGGGCTTGCAGAGACGCTGCTGCCAAAGCTTGGCCTCAGTCGCAACATTCGCCATGTGAACACAGAAGGCAAGCTGCTGGTCTTGATCGCGCGCGGCGGCATCGGGCCGGACGGCTGGAACTACGCCTACCGCTTCTACCAGCCGGAGCTCGAGGATGTGCTGCGCGCCGGCGTCCGGCGGTACGGAAACATCGACGTGCGGCTGCGCTGCGATGTATTCGCGCTCGACCAGGCCGAGGACCATGTCCAGGTCCGATATGAAAATCTCAGCAATGGCGAACTGGCCACGCTGAGCGCGCGCTATGTCGTCGGCTGCGATGGCGCGCGTTCGACGGTGCGGCGCTTCATGGGCGCTGCGTTGCAGGACCTGCGATCGCACGAGCGCTGGATCGTGCTGGATATGATCCTCGACACACCGCCCGCCGGTGTGCCCGAAGCGGCGGACGAAACCGGCCGGATCGTTGATGCGATCCAGTATTGCGACCCCGCGCGTCCGACGACGTTCATTCCGATGCCGGGCAAACGCCACCGCTGGGAGTTTATGCTGATGCCCGGCGACGATCCGGTCAGGATCGTGCAGGCGGACCAGATCTACAATCTTTTGAAGCCGTGGAAGATCGATCCCGCGGCATCGCAAATCGAGCGTGCGGTCGTCTACACGTTTCACTCTTCGCTGGCGACGAAGTGGCGGCAAGGCCGCCTGTTGCTGGCCGGCGATTCCGCGCATCAGATGCCGCCCTTCTTGGGACAGGGGATGGGCTCCGGCTTGCGTGATGTTATCAATCTTGGCTGGAAGCTGCGCGATGTCGTCGACGGCCGCGCGCCGGACTCGCTGCTGGACAGTTACCAGACCGAGCGCATGGAGCATGTACGCGCCTATATTGAAGTGGCCGTCGAGCTTGGTGGCGTCATCCAGGCGACCGATCCCGAAAAGGCGCGGCGGCGCGACGCCGAACTGCTGGCCAATCCGACCATGATCAGGCCGCTGACGCCGCGTCTCGGTCCGGGGCTGCATGGGTCGGCTGCGGCGCCCGCCGGCACGCGCGCCGAACAGCCACGGCTTGGCGATGGCAAGCGTCTGGACGACCGCGTGGGCTACCGCTTTGCGGTGCTGACGGCCCCGGATCTCGTGACCGAGTTGCCGCAAGACACGCTTCGCGCGCTTGAAGACACAGGCGTGACATTTGTGACGGCCGATGGCGAGGCGAGCGACTATCTCAGCCGCACCGGAGCTCGGGCCATCGTGATCCGGCCGGATCGTCATATTCTCGGCGTCGCGCAAACGCCCGACGAACTCGATCTCGTCCTTGCGCGAATTCCATATCTGAAAAGCCCGCAGGCCGCGCCCGCCCGCATGGCTGCGCATGTCTAGGAAAGAGGAAGCGTGATGGCTGCGTCTCGCGTACCACAGAACTCCGTCGATCATGTCGGGAGCCTGCGGCGGCCGCCCGAACTGGTGCAGGCATGGCGCGACTGGGAGGCTGGCAAGCTGCCATTCGAGGCGCTGCACGAGGTTCAGGACCGAATGATCGTGGAAGCGGTCGCTATGCAGGAGCAGCTCGGCCTCCCTGTCGTCAGCGACGGCGAATTCCGCCGAGGCGGCTGGTCGCGGGGCTTTCTCAATGCAGTCGACGGGTTCGAGTTCCGTGCTTCGAAGCTGACCTTCCGCAACGACCAGGACGTTGCCACAGCGGCGCCCGCGCCGGTTGCCGCGCGCAAGATCAGACGCAGGGAGCCGATCGTGACCGGCGACTTCAAGTTCCTGAAGTCGGTCGCGCATAACCGCATCAAGGTGACGATGCCGACGCCGTCGCACATGCATTTCGGCCAGTTCAAGGAGGCGGTGGATCGGGACGTATACCCGACCGACGATGGCTATTGGGACGACATGATCGCGGTGTTCCAGCAGGAGATCAGGGACGTCTACGACGCCGGCTGCCGTTATGTTCAGCTCGACGAGGTGCCGCTTGCGCTTCTGTGCGACAAAACCATCCGCGACCTTGCAAGTAGCGAGGGCGACGATCCGGACAGGCTGGTGAATCTCTACATCGACGCTCTCAACCGGGCGATTTCCGGCCGGCCGGACGACCTCACCATCGGCATGCATCTGTGCCGCGGCAATATGGAAGGCCTGTGGATGGGTGACGGTGGTTATGGGCCGATCGCTGAGGCCCTGTTCAACCGAAGCGACGTCGATGCATTCCTGCTGGAATACGATTCGCCGCGCGCCGGCGATTTCGCGCCGCTGCAACATCTGCCCGCCGGGAAGCGGGCCTATCTGGGCATCATCAGCACCAAGAATCCGGAGATCGAGTCCATCGACGCGCTGATGCGCAGGATCGAGGATGCACAGAAATATGCACCGATGGACCGTCTCGGAATCTGCCCGCAATGCGGGTTTTCCAGCGCAGCGATGTCGAAATTCGCAATCCTGCCGAGCAAGGTCACGACCGATATCCAGACACTCAAGATCAGCCGCCTGGTCGAAGCCGGAATCAAGGCGTGGGGTCACGCGTGAGCCAGGCCGCGATCCTCGACGACGCTGCGAACAGCTTTGGCCTTTTTTCCGCAGCGGCGGTTCAGGATCCTTATCCGTACTACAGGGTCTTGCGCGAACGCGATCCGGTGCATTGGTCCGAGATCGCGCAGGCCTGGTACTTTACCCGCTACAGCGACGTATTCGACTTGCAGGATCGGTCCGATCTCAGCGTGGATCGTGTCGAGACGATCTATTCCTATCTGCCGAGTGTGAATGCCAGGCGTTTCGGCGATATCGTCGATCATTATAACTGCTGGCTGCTCTATCGCGACGACGCCTATCACGATCGGCTCAAGGCGCTTTTCATCAGGGCGATGACGCCGCGAGCCGTCGAGCGTCTGCGCCCGATGATCCAGCGCCGGGTCGATACCCTGTTGGATGAGCTGGCGCAGCGGCCTGATTTCGATGCCTATCTCGATTTCGCCGCTCGCATTCCGACCCAGGTGATGCTCGATCTTCTGGGCCTGCCGGACAGCGACGAAGCGATGATGCGGCACTGGTCCGACCGCTGCTCGAATTTTCTGTTCCAGCCGGTAGCTCCGGACAAGGAGGCGATGGCGCAGGAGCAGCGCGATATTCTGAACGCCCAGCAGGACTATTTCATGCCGGTGATCGAGGCGCGCCGCGGCAAGCCCGGTACCGACATGATCAGCGCCATGGTGCAGGCCGATGCGTCGGGCGACCGCTTGACCGATCTCGAAATTCTGGCGACCTGCAACATGATGGCGACCGCCGGCGGCGGCACCTCGCGCAGCGCCATCGCCATGGCGCTGTGGCGGCTCCGTCAGTTTCCGGACGAACTGGCGCGCCTGACCGCTAATCCGGACCTGATCGACCTCGCAGCCGAGGAGTTCCTCCGCTTTGAGGCGCCGACGCAGCGTGGCATTCGCACCGCGCGCGAGGACTTCGAGATCGACGGCCACCGGATCCGCAGGGGTCAGATCCTCCACATCATGATCGGATCGGCCAATCGCGATCCGGCGCAGTTTGTGCGGCCCGACGATATCGACATCACGCGCACGCCAAACCGCCATGTGTCGCTCGGGCACGGCGTCCATTATTGTCTCGGCGCCGCACTGGCGCGGCTCGAGTTGCGCATCGCCGTTCAAAGCTTTCTCGCGCGTTTCCCACACTATCGCCTCGTGTCGGACCGGATCATCTTCATGGATCGCACGGCGAGCCGTCGTCCGGTCAGCGTACCGGTCATGGTTCACTAGGCCGTCGGAGAATAAACATGAGCGGCAAGGTCTATATTGTCGGTATCGGCTCGACTGCGATCGGCCGCCACCCTGACAAATCGGTCAAGGAACTGACACGAGAGGCCGTCGACCTCGCGCTGGGCGATGCCGGCGCGACAATGACGGATATCGAGGCGGCATGGTTCTCGAACACCCGTCAGGGCATGATGGAGAACCAGAACACCATCCGCGGCCAGTGTGCCCTGCGTTCGATGGGCTTCGAGACGATCCCGATCGTCAATGTCGAGAATGCCTGCGCGTCAAGCTCGACTGGCCTCAATCAGGCATTCGCGAACATCAAGGCCGGGCTGTGCGAGGTCGCGCTGGTGGTGGGCGCGGAAAAGATGTTCTATCCGGACAAGAAAGATCTGATGTTCAAGGCGTTCCTCGGCGGCTGGGACGTCCATGACATGGAGCGCAGCAAGACGGTGCTGCTCAGCCTTGGCGATGGGCTGGACCTGCCGCCGGAAGCGCACAACGACACCGGTCAGCACAGCGTGTTCATGGATATCTATGCCTCGCTGGCGCGGCAGCATATGCGCCTTCATGGCACGACAGCGCGGCAGATCGCTGCCGCGGCATCCAAGAGTCACTTCCACTCCACGATGAACCCGCTGGCGCAATACCGGCACGATATGTCGATCGACGACATTCTGAATGACAAGCTCGTTGCCTGGCCGCTGACGCGCGCCATGTGCGCGCCGATCAGCGATGGGGCCGCGGCCATTGTGGTGTGTTCTGCGGATGCGCTGGCGCGTTTCGACCGCGGCCGGGCGATCGAGGTCATGGGAACGGCGCTGGTGAGCGGGTCGAACCGGGCGCATGATGATCTCAGCCGCCATCTCGGCAAGGTGGCGGCCGACAAGGCCTATGCGCAGGCCGGGATCGGCCCGCAGGACATCGGCATCGCCGAAGTGCACGATGCGTCCGCCTATGCCGAGATCTTACAGACCGAAAATCTTGGCCTGTGCGCGCCGGGCGAGGGCGGCCCGATGGCCGAACGCGGGGACACCCGGTTGGGCGGCCGCATTCCGGTCAATACGTCGGGCGGGCTTCTCTCCAAGGGGCATCCCATCGGCGCCACCGGCGCCATCCAGGTTCATGAATTGGTGATGCAGTTGCGCGGTGAGGCCGGTGCCCGGCAAGTTGCAGGTGCGCGTTTCGCCGCGGCGGAGAATGGCGGCGGCTTCTTAGGCTTCGAGGAAGCGGCGACCGTCGTCACCATTCTGGGCCGCGCCTGATGCAACCGATCGAATTCTTTTTTCGCGCCGCGGCGCGCACCCCGAATGAGGTCGCGGTTATCGCGTCGGACCGGCAGGTCACGTTTTCCGAACTGGCAGCGCAGGTCATGAGCCTCGCCGCCTTTCTGAAGGCGGAAGACCCGCGTCCGCAGACCCGCGTCTGCGTCGGCTGTAAAAATTCGATCGAGCATCTGGTCGCCATCCTGGCGGTGATCGCGGCGGGAAAGACCTGGGTCGCGCTCAATCCGCGCAATGGCGACCCGGAATTGCAGCGAATCGTCGAATACATCCGGCCGAGCGCCATGCTGCTCGATGAAGCGATCGCGGCGCGGATCGATTGTCACGGCGTCACCACCTACATGCTCGACGGGCCGGCAAACGACACCGTGTTTCGGCGCGCGCGGGATTGTGAAGCGCCGTTCGCACGAACGTACCTCCCGCTCGACGCCACGACGGCGATCAAGTTCACCGGCGGGACCTCCGGCATTCCCAAGGGCGTGATGCAGGCCTATCGCGGCTGGAACGCCAACATCGTGTCGCAGCGTCATGCGTATCAATTCACGCCGAAGGATCGCTATCTGGTCAACGCGCCGCTCACGCATGGCGCATCGACCTACATCCTGCCGATCCTGGGGGCGGGCGGCGCGTTCGTGTTCCCTGACGATACAAAGCCCGCCGCTCTCCTTCATGCGATTGCCAGGCATCAGGTGACGACGTTCTTTTCGCCGCCGACCATGGTGACGATGCTGGTCGAGGCTGCCCGCTCGGAAAATGTGCGCACCCCGTCGCTGCGGCACGTCATTTACGGCGGCGCCCCGATGCGTGCAGCCCGCATTCGGGAGGCTCAGGAGGCGTTCGGTCCGGTGCTGGCGGCAACCTACGGTCAGACCGAGGCGCCGCAGATCATCACAAATCTTTCGTCCGCCGAACTGGTGCACGAGGAGAATCTGGCGTCGGCCGGCCGGCCGAGTTTGTTCACCGATGTCGGCATCATGAACGAGGCAGGCGATTTGTTGCCGCCGGGCGATCAGGGCGAAGTCGTCGTGCGCGGCGACCTCCTGATGACCGGGTATTTCAACATGCCGGACGAGACCGCAAAGACCATCAGGGACGGCTGGCTGCATACCGGCGATCTGGGCGTGTTTGACGACCGTGGACATCTGTTCCTGCGCGACCGTTTGCGCGAGGTCATCATCACCGGCGGATTCAACGTCTATCCGAGCGACGTCGAAATTGTGCTGTCGCAGCATCCCGCAATTGCCGAATGCGCTGTCATCGGTATTCCGGACGACCATTGGGGCGAAGCTGTGCACGCCGCGGTGGAAGCAAAGCCAGGCATGGAGATCGACCCGATGGACGTCATCGCCTTCGTGAGAGCAGAACTCGGCCCGGTGAAGACGCCGAAAGTGGTGCATGTTTTCGAGACCATGCCCAAGAGCGCGGTCGGCAAGGTTTTAAAAGCCGGCATTAGACAAGTGATCATTCAACCTCTCGGCGATAGGCCGCGAAGTTGAGGCAGCCCTTGTAGCCTCTAAGGTCATGAAGGCAAAATGAGATAAGGAAGGACATACATAACCGTCACAGTGGCGTCGGTCCGCCGACTGATATCGGGATTCGATGCCCAGGATACCGAGCGCGCAGTCATGCAGGGGCTGGCCGCGGAGGCTCCATATTGCAATTTATGCGCTGATCTGACAGATGTCCTATGCAACTTAGAAGAGCGCAGCTGTTTGTCTTAAAGCCAACTATATGTGCTATCGTAGCCGGGCTTGAAAGCGAGCGACTGGCTGATACCGTCGACCTGATCGTCATGCGTGCCCTTCGGGAAGCTAAAGAGCTCCGGCAGAAGCACCGACATGAATGGTTGGTCTTTCGGAAACTGCACCAGTCCCGCTTCGAATTTCCCCTGCTGGACGTACATCCGCCCGATCTTGTCCCGCTCGATCGGTACCAGCCGGACGGGATATCGTCCCAACCCCTTCAGCTCTTGGGCGAGCGCCGTACCGGTCGAAGCGTCCTCGATCAAGATGGCGTAGGGCTTGTAGCGATCCGCTAAGGTGATCGCAGTGTCCCGCAGGCGCGGATACTCGAAACGGCCGCGGACAAGATCGAGGAGATAGAAGACTTTCCCCACGATGAGCCAGACCGTGCATACCGACCAATCGTTCTGAGCCCCATCCTTGGCGGCCGTATCCCAGGACATGATGACACGCTGCCCGGGACCGGGTGGAGGAAGCGCTGTATAAAAGCGGATCCACGCCTCCTTGATATAATTGCCGCCGGCAGGTACCGGGGATTGCTGGTACTGAGCGGTAAACACCTCGGTGCCAAATTCCTGCCGGAGCTTTTCGAGGGTAGCGAGTGACTCGTGCTCGGGATGCAGCGCCTCCCCAGCTTTGCGGGAATAGAAGCGGTTCTTGCCGATGGGGATTTGTTCGTCGTGTTCGGCGATGGCCGCGAGACCGAGGTGAGCCCATCCGCCGGATTCAAGCAGGTAACCCGTCAGATCGTCGAGATGGACCCGCTGCATCACCACGATGACCGCGTCGCGCTCCTTGTTGTCCAGCCGGGACAGCAGCGTGTTGGTCACCCAATTGTGCAGGCTGTTGCGGAGCGTTTCGGATTGGGCGTCGACCGGCTTTTGCGGGTCGTCTACCACAAAAAGGTTGCCGCCCAAGCCGGTAAGGGCGGCGTTGATCGAGGTGCTCTTTCTGAAGCCGCGTTCGGTCGTGTGAATTTCGGTGTCTGTTGCACGGGAGATCCGCATCTTTGGGAACGCTCGCCGGTACCAATCCGATTGCACGATGGCCCGAAAATCCGCCGCGAACTTCTTTGATAACTCTTCGCCATAGGACACGCCAAAAATCCGAAGTTTCGGATTGAGACCCAGCATGTATGCGGTAAAGGCAACGGACACGGTTATGGACTTCAGATGCCTTGGCGGCATGTTGATGATCAGCCGGGTGATGTCGCCTGTTCGGATTTGCTCCAGCTGATAGCCGATGGCCTCCAGGTGCCAGTTGTCCAGAAAGATAGCGCCCGGATTTAACGTCAGCACGACGCGATGCAGAAACGCCGGAAAGCTGGTTCCAATAGCCGCGTTGAACGCCTTCTGATCATCGGACGTCATCTCAATCGCCCTCCAGATCGTCTCTAAGACGGCGGGCGAAAGCGTCTAGCACCGTGCGATCGTCATCGTTGAGGTCGGAGGTTGCCGCTGGCTGATCGGTTGCCATCACAGCCAACCGATTCACTACAAACGCTGCGCTCTTGATGTTGCCACCAAGGGCGTCGTTTGCGATCCGGTACTGAATTGCCTCCAGGATGGTGACAGTCTTCGGCTTGCCGGCAATCGGGAGCGTGATCTTCTTGTCCATGATCTCCTTCCAGATCATGGACTCGTTCTTTTTGCCTTTCGGACGCCCGTTTGGATTTCCGCACTGTCCAGGCTTCCACGTATGTTCGGGCGGCGGCTTGCCTTTACCGACTTTGTAGTCCCGCTCGTTAACGCCGCGCGACCCTTGCGAGGGTCGGCAAGGGCGCTTTCGGCGAGGCAATTCTGGGATCTCGTCCATGGGCCGGAGCCTCACGCGGTTCGTGTGGCAGTCAGCGGGACGCCGCGACTCGCCCGGTGAACGCTTGCCACCGGCGGATCGCCACGTCGACATAGCGCGGATCGAGCTCCATTCCGAAGCCGCGTCGGCCGGTCTTTTCGGCTGCCAGGATTAAAGTGCCCGAGCCAAGAAACGGATCTGCGATAACGTCACCGCGACGACTGCAATCCCGAATAGCGTCGGCAATAAGCGCAACGGGTTTCACGGTTGGGTGAGACGCCAGATCGTCGAGTCTTCCGGAGCGGAACGTGTTTACTCCAGCGTAGGTCCAGACATTTGTGCGATTGCGGCCATGTTTGCCGAGCTCCACTCCATTGAGGTGAGGGGAGTCGCCGTTCTTGAACATCAAAATGAGTTCGTGTTGAGAGCGGTAGAAGCTGCCCTGCCCGCCGTTTGTCTTCACCCAAACGATCAGATTCTTGAGACTTGTGTATACCTCTTTGCCTACCGTCATTAGGTCCAGCGCGTGCCTCCAGTCCATGAAAAGATAATGCAACGAGCCGTCGATCGAATAGCGAACGGCGAGGCGCAGGGCGGTCAGGAGAAAGGCCTGAAACTCCTCTTCTGACATTTCGCCAGATGCTTGTAAAAACTCATCATGCTTTATCGAGCCCCGTCCAACGATCGATTTTATTGTCAAATTGAACGGAAGGTCCGACACGACCGCGGTTGCTCGCTCGTGGCCGAACAATGTCTTCCAGCTCTGTGAGGCGAGCGCGTCTCCGCAATAAAGACGATGGCTCTTTCCAAAGACCCATAGATCGCCCAAGCGGGCGATAGCGCGATTCGGCGGTTGCGGAATATGATCTGACGGCTCGCTTTCACTATCGATATGATCACTGAGAAGCCTGTCGATCTCTGGAGGGCTAAATCCCACCAGGAGATCAATACCTCCATCGGTTTGAAGGAGGTCATCGATCGCTGAAGCCAGCAAAGGTCGGTCAAAGGTTGAAAGATCGGAAAGCTTATTGTCATCGATTGCATAGGCTCTGATCTCGGTGTCTGACATATGGTCGAGACGGATAATCGGCACCCGACTAATCCCGCGCATCAGCGCCGCCTTAAACCGGCCGTTACCGATATAGACGATGTTGTCTTTGACCCCGAGTGGACTGATGAAGCCCCGTCGGTCGATCGACCTCGCAATCAATTCGATCTGCGACTTGCTATGTGCGCGAGTATTGTGCGGTGCTCCGCGTAGGGTGCGCGGTGGAACCCATTCAATTTGGTGTTCTCGTGCCGCTTTTGAAGCGGGTGTTCTCGGTTCTGCTTTTTGTAAAAGTCGCACTCGCATTCTTCGCCTCTGACGAGAGTGGCCGTTCGACCGAGGCAACTTAAGTGAAGTTAAGACATCCGATTTGGCAAAACTAAAATTTGCGCAATGTAACCCATTGAATTAAATGCGTAATATCTGCGGGCAGAGTGCATTACCTAAAGTCAGTAGGAGCAAATTCATAGGTCATGCATCGGCGCCTAGGAGCAGCGAGAAAGCGCCTGCGCCCTATGACGACGGTAGAGCGGCTGCAGTTCGATGCCTTCACCCTCTGATCTTCACAAGGTCTGGCTTGCGGCGGTCGGATAGTCGCCGGTCAAAACGAGATGTCCGTCGACGCAAAAGACCGCCAGACACGCCGTCCCGAGCCGGTCGGCGAGCATGACGACTAGGTTTGGATTTTCGCAGATCAAAGTTGGTTCTCTCGCCCGGCAAGCCGGGCCGCCGCCGTGCAAGAGACCGAAGTGATGCATATTGAGGTGTCCCGAGTGAGACCGGCGTTCCGCTGCACGGCACGTTCATGAACAGGCAGGCCTAGCGAGTTCGTTTTTTGGGATGCCAGCAGCAGCCCATGTGTGCGTTCGCGCATATCGATCGCGGCGGTAGTAGCGAATAATGTATGATGTTAAAGACATTCTATGTTCAAAAGGCCTGCGGCGTTGCTGCCGACGAGCTGGCGAATGTCGCTGTGTGAAAGCTGCAAATCCAGCAGTTTCCGAACGATCTGTCGAAATCCGTCGACCGGCCGCGGGTTGTCCAGCAGTCCCAGGTCCGAGGAAAGGATCGTCCGGTCTACTCCAGCGACAGTGATGAGCCGCACCAGTTCGTCGGGGGGGAACTTGTTCGCCTTGCCGTCTGCAAACATACAGATCGAATGCTCGATGTAAGCGCCCGCCGCGACAAGAGACCGGATATCGTCGTCGGTGCAGCCCACGACGTAGGTGGGGTGATTGACTAGCATCTTCTTGACGCCACGACGCCTGGCTTCGTCAAAAAGCAGGAGCAATTCGCTCGCCGGCAGATGACCGCCGGCAAGGATAATGTTCGCCTCGGCAATGATATCCAGACATGATTTGGCCGCATCGGAAATGCTGCCACTGGCATCGATCGCGCTGAGCGGAATGGGATCGAGCATCTTTCTTTTGGTCTTGGGAAAAGTTTTTCCTTGGCCTTTGAGCTGCGCGATGTGGTTCTCGGCAGAAATGGTCGGCATCCAGATAATTTTTGCACCGATGCTTACCGCGTGATCGACCGCGTGCGGGTTGATGCCTCCGTTTGCGTTGTTGAGGGCCAGCCCAGAAAATAGCCGCACGCCGGTGTCAGGAAAGAGCTTTTCCAGGATCACGGCATGCGGCACGCCGAGATAATAATGGTCCTTATAGAGTAACGCTTTGAAGCCTGCCGCGGCGCAGTCCATCATCGCCTCATGATGATCAAGCACCCGCGGCATTGCCGCCGGTCCGCTGTGGCAGTGAAGATCGACAGCGCCCACCAGCAATTCGCTGACTTCGCTTGCGCGGCTATCGCGGGCAGGATCTGCCGCGATGGGCGATTGATTGGCTGGCATATGACGTCATGTCCTATGATGGATTAGGGGTCCCGGTATCGCAGGCTCCGAACCCGTCGCCTCAGATATGGGCCGGCATCGGGTAATCGTCTGCGTTTACGACCCAGCCTGGTTTCGATGAGAAATCCATGCGCGGGGGGCAGAAGATATCGACGAGCTGATTCAGTCCTTCCCCAACGGCGCGTGAGGTGTGAATTGCGGGGGGTGGAATCACGGCGATCGAAGGCGCAGCACAATATTCGTGGTCGTCCGCGCGCCACTTGGTCATATCGGGAACCCATGGCCAGCGAATGTCGTGGATATAGGCGCCTTCCAGCGCAAGCGAGCATTGTTCGAAATCGTCGTGATGGTGGGGCGACAGCTTGGTAACGTCCCGCGGCCCCTTTCGCGGTTCGAGGTAGTTCACCATGAAGGTCGAGCATCGGAAGATACGACCAAACCGGCCTTCCTCGGATTGTACGTCCAGGCTGTAGGAGTGGATATGACCCGCACGGCGCGGCGCCGGCCATGCCTCGAATGGCGGGATGTTGGGATGGGGTTGAGCAAACGATGCCGCGTTCGAACACTTCGCGGCCAGGTCCGACGACTTGGTTGTGAACATGCGGATAATGCGTCCACCTTCCGGTATTAGAACGGTGCTGTTGCCCGGCGGAACAAAGGCTATTGAATAGCCCGCAACACGCCGGTGGTCGGCGTCAGCCGAGATATCCGCTACCACAGCCGGCTCCGGCAGAAGCACGACATATTCATCCGGCTGGCCCTGGCGCGAAAACCGGGCTCCCGGTTTGGTTTCGCTATAGACAATGACGTAGTTCTGTCCGCGCGCATACCAGGTGCGGCCTTTGTCATCATGGTCCTGCGGCGCGGTTTCGTAGAATTTGGCGTATTCCGCTCCGGCGAATTCTGTCGGTGCAGGAACCTTGGCTGACGACGTCTGTACGAGTGCGGATCGAGGATCGGATTTGAGATACATGCTTTCCTCCGGAGTCGTGAGGCCTTTCACCGTGCCGGCGTCACGCTGCGGCCGCGGCGAAGTCCTTGAGAGTTTGGGCCGCAGCGCGGCGTATAAATCCTTGGTCCGAGGACACGATGAATGCACTGGCACCGAGCTTTTGAAAGCCCCTCGCTTCATCTGCGGAGTTGACCATGACGCAGACCGGCTTTCCCGCGGCGCGGGCAGATGTTGTGATGCGCTCGACCGAAGACTGGATGATTGGCGCGGTATTCGAGGGCGCTCCGAAGGCGACCGTTAGGTCGCCGCGTCCGATAAATACGCCATCAAGGCCGTCGACCCTGACGATGGCATCGATGTTATCAATCGCGTCCGGGTCTTCGATCATTGCAATGACCGTGGTCTGCGCATCAGCCGCATCAACGGTGTCCCAGACCGTCGCTGCGCCGTAGCGGCCGGTCCGGGTGGAACCGGAGTATCCGCGCTTGCCGTTGCGGTAACGGCTCGCTGCGACAACGTTCTGCGCGGCTTCGACGGTGGCAACGTGGGGAACCAAAACGCCCGTGGCGCCGCAGTCCAACGCGGACAGGATACCTGCCGCGCCGGCATCCGGCACCCGCACGATACCCGCCGTGCCGCTGGCCTTCGCTGCCAGCAATGCCAGGTCGATCGATTCCCGGTTGAACGGTGCATGCTCCTCGTCAATGACGACAAAATCGAAGCCGAGATCGCCGAGGATTTCGATCGCATGAGTTGTCGGCGTCTTGATAAAGCTCCCGACCATGCGCTCTCGCTCAGAGAATCGCCGGCGAAAATCCAATGGGGAAGGGCGGACTGGCGCGGTCACGGTATCGCATCCTGTTCAGGGCGGTTCGCCCGAGGCAGGTTGCAAATAGGGGGAGCAAACGCCACTATCCCCTTCGACCGTTCCGCGATACGGAATGCAGAAGCACGATCCATATCCATGGTTGAGGTTTTCGTCGAATCCGTCCGCCGTGCCCTGGGCATCCTGCACGAACTCAACCGCCAGCGCGTCAGTTCGGTGCATCACCTGCACCAGACGACCGGCTTGCCCAAGCCGACGATTGTGCGGTTACTGGATACGCTGATCGCGCTTGGTTACGTGGTGAATGACCGTAGACAGGGCGGCTATCAGGTCACGTCGCTGGTGCGTTCGCTGAGTGCCGGATTCCACGGTGATCCGCTGGTGGTCGAGGCGGCCCGTCCGTGGGCCATCGCCTTCACGCGCAAGTATCAGTGGCCGGTCGCTGTGGCTGTGCTCGACCGCGACGCGGTTGCCGTGCGCTTCAGTACCATTGCCGACAGTCCGGTCTCGCCCTTCCACGCCACCATCAATATTCGTCTGCAATTGATGACTCGCGCGCTTGGGCGAGCGTATATCGCTTTCTGCCCGGCCAGCGAGCGTAGTCTTTTGCTCGATATGCTCGCGGCTTCCAAAGACCCCGAAGACGCGGCGGCCCGCAATCGCGATGCAGCGCTGACTCAACTGGCCATGATCAAACGGTCGGGCTTTGCCGACCGCTCAACTATGGTCGAGCCGAAATCGTCTTCAACGATCGCAGTCCCTATCACTTTGGGACGCAAGGTTCTCGCTACCGTTGGTGTCACCTTTTTCACGTCGGCGATACCTAAAGCCGCGGCTATCGCACGCTATGTGCCGCCACTGAAGGAGATGGCCAAGAACATCCAGACCAGTGTTGTTCTGCTCAGGCAGGACGGGGCCCCGGAGAAAGGCGCGGTCTGAAGGACGGCCAGCGTTCCACCCTACGGAATGCTGAGACATTCTACGGCAGTCGCCGCCGCTTCCATCTAAAAAGTCGATCGTTGCGCCGCCGATGCGGTCAGAAGAAGACTTTCGAGGGAACGGCCTAGCCGATGCAATCGCGTGTCGTCATCACGTGCGCTGTCACTGGCAATCAGACCACGCCGGAAATGACGCCGCATCTCCCAGTCTCTCCCGAAGAGATCGCCGACGCATGCCTTGGCGCGGCCGAGTCCGGTGCCGCCGTGGTGCACATTCACGTGCGAGATCCGAAGACCGGCCGGCCTTCCATGGAATTCGAATATTATCGGGATGTTGTTGAGAGAATTCGCGCAAAGAACGATCAGATAATCCTGAACATCACGACCGGTCCGGGTGGACGCTTCTCGCCCGATCCGGATGACCCGAAGATTGCGGGCCCTGGCACGACGCTCACCCGGCCCGAAAACCGGGTCGCGCATATTCCGCTTCTTAAACCCGATATTTGCACTCTTGATCTGAACACCATGAATTCCGGGAAGGAAGTTGTGATTAACACCCCGGCTAACGTTCGCCGGATGGCAGCGGTCATTCGGGAAGCGGGCGTGAGACCCGAGTTGGAGCTGTTCGATTCCGGTGACATCGCGCTGTGTCGCGATCTCGTCAAAGACGGCACGCTTGATGGGTCAATCCTGTGTTGCATCGTCACGGGTGTAAAATACGGCTTCCAGCCTTCGCCGGAAACAGTGCTTTACGCACGCGGGCTTTTGCCGCCTGGCGCAGTCTGGACCGCTTTCGGTACTGGCCGGATGTCTTTCCCGATGGTGGCACAGTCCTATCTCGCCGGCGGTCACGTTCGCGTCGGGCTTGAGGATGCGATCTACCTGACGAAGGGTGAGCTGGCGTCATCTAACGCCCAGATGGTCGAGAAGGCGCGAGACATCATCGAGCACCTCGGCGGGGAGGTCGCGACTGCCCGACAGGCTCGAGAAATGCTTTCGCTGTCAGGCTGAGGGGCGGCGAGCGAAGGCACCCCAAGCACCAACGGGCACAGGAAAACCTGCGCTAAAAACCGGAGGGAACATGCGTCTCATATTTATCGGCCTCGTTGGCCTGGTACTGGGGTTCGCACCTCATGAAGCTGTTGCGCAAGAATGGCCCAATCGCCCGGTCACGTTCATCGTGCCGTTCCCGGCAGGTGCCGCGGTCGACACACTCGCGCGTGCGGTCGCCAATTCGCTGAGCGAGAAATTGGGCAAGCAGTTCATCGTCGAGAACCGCACAGGGGCCGGCGGCAATATCGGTGGCAGTGCTGCCGCCAAGGCGGCGCCCGATGGGTACACATTCCTGTTTGGAACGCCGGCGCCGATCGCGATCAACAGGCTGCTGTATAAGGGGTTGAACTACGACTCCGAGCGCGATTTCGCCCCCGTAATTCTTGCCGCCAAATCGCCCCTCATCATCGCCGCGAAAGCCAACTTTCCCGCGAAGACATTCGAGGAAATGATCGCATACGCGAAGCAGCATCCGGGGAAAATCAGCGTTGGCCACCCGGGAAATGGCACCCTTGGCCACATTACATCTGAGTTGGTGCAGCAAATCGCGGGCGTCAAGATGACGAACGTGCCGTATCGCGGCTCAGCGCCTCTCACAACTGACCTGATGGCGGGGCAAATCGATGTCGCGATGGACTTCATGCCAACCTATCTGCCACAGGTGACTGCGGGCAAGATTCGCGCGCTCGCGGTGACGACAACCAAGCGAGCGGCGGAGCTCCCGGATGTTCCGACCGTTCAGGAGGCCGGCCTCAAGGGCCTTGAGGCGACTGCTTGGTACGCAATCGTTGCTCCCACCGGGACACCGTCTGACATCGTGGACAAGGTGAACAAGCTGACGAACGAGTTCCTGACAAGCGAAAAAGGCAAGACCGTCCTCGAGCAGAACGCATTGCAGGGCGTCGGCGGTCCTCCGGACGATCTCAAGGCGTTCATTGCCGGCGAACTTAGCAAGTGGCGGCCTGTCATCGAGTCTGCAAAGATATCGATGTAGTAGATGTAGTAAAGGTGAAGCGGCCGCAGATGACCGATATCGACGTTCCTGCATTGTCCGTCCCGACGGTCACTCTTGTCACAGGAGCGAGCGGCGGAATCGGAAGGGCAACTGCCGCGCGGCTCGCCGCGCTCGGTTCCTCCGTGGTGGTCGGCTACAACAGCCGTCGCGAAAAAGCGGAAGAGACCGTGCGCGGGCTGCAAGGCACCGGTCATGTCGCGATGCGCGTTGCGATCGACGAACCGGAGTCGATTGCCTCTGCAGCCGCTGCCGTGGATAGCAAGTTTGGACGTCTCGATGCCCTGGTCAATTGCGGTGGGGCGACCACGCGGGTTCCGGCCGCCGATCTCGACGCCCTGACTGACGACATATTCAATCGAACGGTAGCGATCAATTTGCGCGGCCCCTTCGCTATGGTCCGCGCATTCCGGCCTTTGTTGGAACGCGGAAGCGGAGCCGCCATCGTCAACATCTCGTCGATCTCTGCCCGCACCGGTCTCGGCAGCAGCCTCGCGTATCTTGCTGCTAAGGCGGGATTAGACGCGCTGACAACTGCGCTCGCGAAGGTACTTGCTCCGAAGATCCGCGTTTTTTCCGTTTCGCCTGCTGGCGTAGACACCGATTTCGTCCCCGGCCGCACCCGCGAGCAGTTGCAGAAGGTCGCCGACACACTGCCGCTCGCTCACGTCACGATACCTGACGATGTTGCAAGGGCGGTGGTCGCCTGCGTCGTCAACCTGACCAGCTCGACGGGCATTGTCGTTCCGGTGGACGAGGGCAGGCACCTTTAGGGTCCGGGTGAAGATAATCTGGCCAGCATCGCACAGATGCGTGCCTCCGTCTTGTTGGGAACTAAATAGATGCAAAAGCTGCAGTTCTATATCGACGGAGCCTGGGTCGACCCGGCCAAACCATCGATCCTCGGGGTGGTAAACCCTGCGACGGAAGAGACCTTCGCGCAGATCAGTCTCGGTTCTTCGGAGGATGTGGATCGGGCTGTGAAAGCGGCGCGCCGTGCATTCGTGGATTATGCCGAAGCGAGTGTCGAAGAACGGCTGTCCTATCTGCACAAAATCAACCAGAGTTTCAAAACACGCCTGCCGGAGTTGGCGCGCATGATGACCCTGGAAATGGGGGCGCCGATCACCTTCGCGACCCAGCGGCAGGCGACAGTCGCGCTCTTCCATTTCGAAGAGGCTGCTCGCGTTCTCGCGCAATACCGGTTCGAGGAGCGGATGGGGCCGGGGATCATCCGCCGTGAGCCGATCGGCGTCTGCGGACTGATCACGCCCTGGAACTGGCCGCTCAATCAGGTAGCGTCCAAGGTCGCGCCAGCGCTTGCTACCGGTTGCACAGTTGTGCTGAAGCCTAGCGAAATCGCACCGCTGAGTGCGATGCTGTTTGCCGAGATCGTGCATGAGGCCGGCCTGCCGAAAGGGGTCTTCAACCTCGTGAATGGCGACGGACCGACAGTGGGCGAAGCGATCGCTGCGCATCCCTGCATCGACATGGTGTCTTTTACCGGCTCGACAACGGCTGGCGTCAGAGTTGCCAAACTCGCAGCGGATTCAGTCAAACGCGTCGCGCAAGAGTTGGGCGGAAAATCCGCCAATATCATTCTTTTGGATGCCGATCTAAGGACCGCTGTGATCGAGGGCGTCCACGCCTGCTACATCAATGCCGGCCAGAACTGCCAGTCGCCGACTCGCATGTTGATCCCCCGCGTGCAACGGGATGTGGCGTTTGAGGCCGCGCGCGAAGCGGTCGACGCCATTCGTCTCGGCGACCCTCTCGATCAAGCGACCACGATGGGGCCGCTCGTTAGCCAAACGCAATACGAGAAAGTGCAGGATCACATCCAGTCCGGCCTCGATGAGGGGGCAACGCTGGTGGCCGGCGGAATTGGGCGGCCAGCAGAGCTGAATCGCGGGTACTATGTCCGGCCGACCGTTTTCGGTGATGTGACGCGGCAAATGAGAATTGCCCGCGAGGAAATCTTCGGTCCTGTGCTGGCGATCATGTCCTACGATAGCGAGGACGAGGCAATCGACATTGCAAACGATACTCCGTTCGGACTGGCCGGATTCGTGCACTCCAAAGACCCAAAGCGCGCACGCGAAGTCGCTAATTGTATCCGGGCAGGGCGTGTCTACCTCAACGGTGCGCCTTTCGACCGCAGCCTCCCGTTTGGTGGCTATAAGCAGTCCGGTAATGGTCGTGAGTTCGGAATCTTTGGATTTGAAGAATATCTTGAGGTAAAGGCCCTCCTGGGCTTTGCCAACTAAAATTCACCGTCCGCGCGCGCGTTCGAATCCCCCCGGCACGCGGCGAGGCCTGGCGCCGACTCGCTGACACCCGGCCTCGCCTGAGACGACGGGGTCAGTTCGGCTCAATGTTCAGGTCCTTCATGACATCGGCCCAAGTCTGGATGTCGCTGTTGATTGCTTTGGCATATTCTTCAGGCGTGCTTGCGACCGGCGTGAAACTAACTGTCTCAAGCGCCTTCTTGACCTCGGGCAGCTTGATGATCTCGCTGACTTCCTTTTGCAGCAGCGAAACGATCTCCGTAGGCGTGCCTGCGGGCGCCACCATTCCGATCTGCAGCTCTGACTCTTGGCTGGGGAATCCCTGCTCGGTCAATGTTGGTATATTCGGAAAAGCAGCTGTCCGCTTCGGGCTCGTGACTGCAAGTGGTCGCAGCTTTTCCGCGTTGATATGCGGCGCCACCGGGGGTAGCCCCATGTAGATGATGGGAGTTTGCCCCGACAATGTGGAGGTTACAGCAGGCGCTGCGCCGTTGAATGGAATGCGGGACAGCTTGTCCTGTTTCAGCCCGAGCTTGAAGAGGCGCTCGGCCGACAGCGCGCCGAATCCAATGCCGAGCGCGGCGTAATTGTATTTCTCCGGATTGGCATCGATAAGCGCCACCAGCTCCTTAATCGTCTTAGCCGGGACCGAAGGGTTCACCGCGATCACCTGCGGCGAGGACGCAATAATGGTGACAGGGGTGAAATTCTTGACTGGATCGTAGGGGAGCCCCTTGTTGGTCACCGACGCAACCGCGAAGTCGTTGGTGACCACCAGCAGGTTCTCGCCGTTCGGCGGCGACTTTGCCACCTGGCCTGCGCCGACTGCACCGCTCGCACCGGCAACGTTCTCCACATAGAAGGATTGGCCGAGACGCTCGCCGAGTTTTTGGGCGAGCAGGCGCGCGATCATGTCGGTCGGCCCGCCTGCCGGATAGGGAACAACGATACGGACCTGCTTGCTTGGGTAGGCCGGTTTGGGCTGCTGGGCATGCGCTGTTCCATGTACGGTCAGCAAGGCCGCAAATGTACTGCAGATCAGTGCTTTCCTCATTGGCATTCCTCCTTGTGCTTATTGATTCTTGTCGTTCATTCCGCGCAATCAGCCGCTTTGTTTCCTCGGCTTCACCCGCAGCATTGTCCCGGCGATACCCTGCTGAACAATCTCGTCTCGGTCGTTGATCAGCGAAAGGGATCGTTCGACAATGGCGCGGCTGCCATCCGAGGTCATGCGTTTGCTCATGATGCTCGTTCGGACGTGGATGGTGTCGCCCACGAACAGCGGAAGACGATAGCTCCAGTCCCGCAAACCAGTAGCGCCGATCACTTCGTCGCTGAAATGCGGCAGCGTGGTTGCCAGGCCGGTCGCGATCAGGATTCCGAACGATCCCTGAAACACCCGTCCGCGCAGCCCGTGGCTCTTTGCATACACCTCATCCGCGTGAATGGGATGCCAGTCTCCGCTCACCATACAGGCGATGGAAAGATCGGCTTCGGTCAGGGTGCGCCCGCGACCGACGAAATCTGCGCCTACCACCAGTTCGTCAAAATACAAGGGCAAGCTCTCCCACACAGTGCAGGGGGGGGCGGCGACGAACGCTTTTTACGTACCGACCTGTGATCGCGCATCACAAAGCAATGTGCGATTATCGCACGTCTGTGCTATTAATGATAATCGCGTCGATGGCCGCCGCTGTCAACACGTTGCCCGACGATTGAATATCAAAACGCTGAGTGAGGCTTGCCAAGCCCGCAAGCCAATGGTGCGTCGGTTGACGCTCATCCGTGCGATTACCTATAATTCTTTATCGACCGATCGTGCGATTATCGCGCATGCTCGTCTTTGGATGTGTCCATACATAGAGACAGGAACGAGCTGAATGTCACTGACATGCGGTGATCTGATCAAAAGAGGCGCGACACTTTACGGCAGTCGACCGGCAATTCTGTTCGAGGGTCGCAAGTATACGTTCTCCGAACAGGCCTCGCGTATGTGCCGGCTCGCCAATGCGTTGTTGATGCAGGGATTGAGGAAGCAGGAACGCGTGGCGATCCTTGCGCGTAATTGCAGCGAATATGTCGAGATATTCGGCGCCGGCGAGTTGGCGGGCTTTATCTCAGTCAATTTGAACTGCCGGTTGTCGGCGAAGGAACTCGCCGTTATCTGCCAGGATTGTCAGCCAAGCGTTCTGATATTCGCCGAGGAGTTTGCCGAAACAGCCAGCGAGATTGCAGCGCAGGTGTCCAGCATCCGCATTCGTATTGCGCTTGAGAATGGCGGTTCAAGCGAGCTCAATTACGAGGATGTTTTGGCAGGCGTGTCCGCCGAGGTACCGGCAGTCCAATCCAAGCCCTCGGATATCGCCTATATTATGTACACGAGCGGGACAACCGGGGGGTCGAAAGGCGTGATGATCAGCCATGCGGCCATGGCTGAGGCGACGCGGATGCTGTCCCACGAATGCGGCATACTCTCATCCGACAAAGCCCTGATTGTGATGCCGCTGTTTCATCTTGGCGGAAAAATAGAGCAGATGAACTTCAGCCTGATGGGTGCGCAGATCGTTCTGAAGAGCAACTTCGAGCCGGCGGATATCGCCGAAACCATCGCGCGAGAACGTATCACCGCGGCCCATTTCGCGCCGATCATGATCCAGCGTGTGCTCGACGAACTTGACGCGAAGCCGCATGATTTCAGCGCGCTCCGCTGTGTTCACTACGCCTCCGCCCCGATGCCGGTCCCGCTGTTGAAGCGCGCGATTGGGCGACTTGGCACCATTTTCACGCAGGTTTACGGAATGACCGAGTGTCTGGGCTGCACGGTGCTCAAGGCGCATGACCACGTGCTGGACGGGTCGGAGGACGATCGCCGCAGGCTCGGATCGGCGGGTCAGCCGCTGCTGGGCAACGAGGTGAGCATTCTCCATGATGACGGCACGGCCTGCGAGCCGGGCGAGATCGGAGAGATTGTCATTCATTCGCCGACAGTGATGGACGGCTACTGGAACAAGAGCACGCTCACGGCGGAAGTCTTGCGGGATGGCTGGATCTTTACCCAGGATTTGGGCTTCATCGACGATGGCGGCTATGTCTATGTCGTCGATCGCAAGAAGGACATGATTATTTCCGGCGGCGAAAACATCTATTCTTGGGAGGTGGAAGAGGTTCTGCGCGGACACCCGGATGTGGCTGAGGTTGCGGTCATCGCCGTTCCCGACCTTCAATGGGGTGAGTCGGTGAAGGCTTGCGTGCAATTGCGCCCAGGCAGCAAGGCGACCGATACCGCGCTGATCGAATACACCCGCGAGCGGATCGCAAGTTACAAGAAGCCGCGCAGCATCGATTTTCTCGATGCTCTGCCGCGACTCTTCAATGGCAAGATCGACAAGAAAGCGTTGCGGGCACCGTACTGGGCTAATCGCGACCGTCAGGTGTCTTGAGAGAAGGAGCCGCTGGCGCGGGGGACGGATGCGATACCAGACGTTTCGGACCGACAACCGGCCGCCGCAACCCGCCCTGCCGCCTGGCGCTTGGGATTGCCAGTTTCATGTCTTCGGCGATCCGGCCCGCTATCCGCCTCGCCCCGGCTCGGCGTACGTACCGCTGCCCGGGGCGACGATCGATGTCGCGTTGGAGATGCATCGCATTCTCGGCATAGCGAACGGCGTCATCGTGCAATCGACGGTGTACGGAAAGGACCACAGCGCTCTGCTGGATGCACTTCAACAGGCCGGACCATGTTATCGCGGGATCGCGATTGTTGACGACGATGTCAGTGATCGCGAACTACAGAGTCTGCATGACGGCGGCGTGCGTGGCGCGCGCTTCAATTTCTGGAAGAAGCTCAACATGGCGCCGAGCCCCGACAGCTTCCGCCGGTCGGTGCGCCGGATTCGCGATCTCGGCTGGATCGCAAAGATCCATGCGGCGGGGGATGAATGGCTGGAGTTGTTTCCGCTATTGCGCGAGGCTGAGCTTCCGCTTGTGATCGACCATTTCGGACATCTTGATATCAGCCGGGGGGTTGATCAGCCAGTCTGTAAATTGTTCATGGACCACCTCCGGGGCGAAAACTGGTGGATCATGGTGTCCGGTGGTGATCGGGTTTCGTCGATGGCTGAAGGTTGGGAAGACGCGGCGCGCTTTGTCCAGGCCATCGCGTTGGCTGCGCCGGGTCGCACGATCTGGAGCACGGATTGGCCGCACGTTCAGTACGTCAAGCCAATGCCGACCGATACGCAGCTTCTGGAGTTGCTCTACAGCGCCACGCCGGACCCAGATGTCCGGCGCAAGGTGCTGTGCGAGAACCCCGCGGCGCTGTTCAGAACTCCGTAGTTAGTGTGCCGAAACAGGGCCGCAGATTCCCCGGAATCAGGCCTTTGGCGTCCTGAGCTTAACGTGGATGTTCTTCTCCTGCGTGAAGGCGAACATTTCCTCGATGCATTCCTCGCGGCCGATGCTGGACTGTTTGAAGCCGCCAAACGGCGTGCCGATGAAATGTTTGCTGACCTCGTTGACCCAGATGAAGCCGGCTTCGACATTCATTGCGGTACGATGCGCGGCATTGAGGTCGTTGGTCCAGATCGAGCAGGTGAGGCCGTAATCCACCGCGTTGACCTGATCGATCATGGCCGCCTCGTCCGACCATTTGAACACGGCGAGCACCGGGCCGAAAATCTCCTCGCGCGCGATCCGCATTTCGGGCGTGCAATCGGCAAAGATGGATGGCTCGACGAAAAAGCCGCCCTTGAGTTTTGGTTCGGCTGGCCGCGCGCCGCCGTGAATCAAGCGCGCGCCATCGGCCTTCGCAGAGTCCAGATAAGACAGCACGCGATCGTACTGCACTTGAGACACGATTGCCCCCATGGTCGTCGCGGGGTCGGTCGGAATGCCCGGCTTGTAATAGGCTACCTTTTCCTTCACGCGCTCCAGTACGGCGTCGTAGATTTTTTCGTGCACGAAGGCGCGGCTGGTTGAGCCACAGGATTGCCCGCACCAGGTAAAGTTCATGCCGCCGACCACGCCGCCCGCAACCTCGTCGGGATCGGCGTCCGAATAGGCGATCAGCGCATTCTTGCCGCCAAGCTCGAGCAGCACCGGCTTCACCGTATCGGCCGCAGCCTTCATGACCGCACGTCCGGTCGGCACGCTGCCTACCAGTGCCACCATCGCGATGTCGGGATGCGCGGAGAGGCGCGCGCCTGCGTCCCGGCCGCCGGGCACGACATTGAACACGCCTGGGGGGAACAGGCCGTCGCACAACTCGGCCAGCCGGAGCGACGACATCGGTGCCTGTTCAGGCGGCTTCACAACAATGGTGTTGCCGGTCGCCAGCGCGGCAGCGGACTTGCCGGCGCAGAACATGAAGGGATGGTTGAACGGGATGATGCGCCCGACCACGCCGCGCGGCTCGCGCACCGAGAAATTCACAATATCGGGACCCATCGGGATCGAGGCGCCCTTCACCTCGGTGACTAGACCCGCGAAGAATTCTATCTGCGCGGCGGCGATCTGCGCATCCGCGAGCATCTCCTTGACAGGATTTCCGCAATCCGCGGCATCGATCATGGCAAGTTCGCCGGCATTCTCGCGCAGAATTTGAGCAACGCGCTTGAGAATCCGTGCGCGCTCCAGCGGCGGCACCCGGCGCCACTCGCGGAATGCGGCCTTGGCTGAGGCGATGGCGGCATCCATGTCGGCGGCGCCGCAATCCGCGACCTTGCCGAGCGATTCACCGGTGCCGGGATTGATGGTGTCGAGATAGCGGCCGTCCTTCGGTGCGTGCCATTTGCCGCCGTAATAGGCGTCGCGATGGCCGGGCAGCGTGAGCTTGCTGGGGATGGCCGCTTGCGGCGGGGTCATGGTGTTCATGCGGTCACCTCTCGGATGGAATGGACGCGGTGTATCGTGAGCCGTCTGTTGCGCCCTTGCGGAGGATATTGACAAGAGGGCGCCGTCAAAGACAAGGTATGAACGGTAAAAGATCATAAGAGCGATAATCGCCCAGTATGCTGAGGAGGGGACGCGTAATGCCAACATCTTTACGCCTCGCGATCGCCGCGTTGATCGCTTTGATTGTGGCTCAGATGCCGCTTCAGGCTTCTGCGCAAACTCAAGGGTGGCCGACACGGCCGATCAACATCGTCGTATCGTTCGGCGCGGGTGGTACCGCTGATATTCTCGCGCGCATGATCGGCGAAGAGCTTTCCACCGCGCTTGGCCAACCGGTGGTGATCGAAAACCGGCCGGGCGCTGGCGGCAATCTCGGCGCGCAGACGGTGGCGCGCGCCGCACCAGACGGCTACACGCTGTTGATGAGTGGAAGTCCGACTCATTCGGTCGGGCCTCATTTGTTCAAGAATCTCTCCTACGATCCGATGAAGGACGTCCCGCCGGTCGCCATGATTGCGATCGCGCCGAATCTGCTGGTGGTGAATGCCGAACTGCCGGCCAAGTCGGTGAAGGAACTGGTTCAACTCGCACGCGACAAGCCGGGGCAGATTACATTCTCCTCCGCCGGCATCGCCACCTCCGGATACCTGGCGGCCGAAATGCTGAAGAGCAGCGCCAAGCTCGACATGGCGCATGTGCCGTACAAGAGTGGACCGGAGGCCGTGACCGGCGTCCTTGCCGGCGATGTCAGCTTTATCTTCTTCACCGTCCCGGCACTGCTTCCGCAGGTCACGGCGGGGAAACTGCGCGCACTCGCGATCACCGGCAAGGAGCGCAGCGCGCTTGTTCCGGACGTGCCCACCGTCGCGGAAGCCGGCTTCTCGGATTACGAAGTGCTGGCCTGGTTCGCGTTGTTTGCACCGAAGGGGACCCCGGAGCCGATCGTGCAGCGGCTCAGCACGGAAATCGAGAAAATCCTGAAGCGCCCCGATATTCGCGAGAAGATGGCGAAACTCGGCACCGAGCCGCGATTCATGAACTCGCAACAACTCACTGATTTCGTCACGATGGAGTCGGCCAAGTTCGGCAAGCTGCTCCAGGGCGCCAAGGCGGGCCAATAATCCCGCATGCGACTCGCCGAATATTCGCTTCATGCCTACGCGCTGCCTTATGCGCGGCCGGTGGTGTGGAGCGATATCGTCGAGGAGGCGGCACCATTCGTGATGCTGCGTCTGACGGCAGATAGTGGTGAGACCGGCGTCGCTGAAATCACCGTGAAGCCGACCTGGGATGGCGTTACTGCGCGCAGCCTAATTGCTGCGATCGAGGACATGTTCGTTCCAATGCTGCGGACGCTCGATCTGTCCGATGCGTTCGCGGTGCGGCGCGCGCTTGACCGCATACCGGAAAATCTCGCCGCCAAGTGCCTTATCGACAATGCCTGCTGGGATCTCAGCGCTGCGAAATCAGGCCGTCCGCTCTGGCAGACATGGCATGGTAGCCGCCGGGTGGAAGTGTCATGGGCGGTCACGCGTCAGGCACCGCAAGCGATGGCCGATGAGGCCGCCGAGATGTGTGCGCATTACGGATTTCGCACGCTCAAGGTGAAGGGCGGGCAGGGGCTTGCGACCGACATCGAGGGCATTCGCGCGATCCGAATCGCAGTGGGCGACAGAGTTGCTCTCTATGTCGACTGCAATGGCGCCTATAAGCCGTACGAAGCCGCCGATTACGCACGTGCAGTCGGAGACGCTGGCGCTCGTGTCATCGAAGACCCGTGTCCGCTCGCGCCGGACGCGGCCTTTGCGGCGTTGCGTGTCCAATCTCCGATCCCCATCCTGGTGGATTTCTGTTCGTGGTCGCTGCGGGATGCACACCTATTTTTAGCGCAAGGCGCGCAGGGTCTTAGCGCCAAGCCCGGGCGGTTCGGTTTGACCGATTGCCGGCTGATGCAGGCCGCCGCAGACAAATCCGGTTGCGGCATCGTTGCGGGCCTCATGGGCGAGGGCGCGCTCGGTACGCTCGCCGGCTTGCAATTCGCTGCTGCCGTCCCGGCCCCGATGCTGCCGGCGGAACTGACCTGGTATCTTGTGATGAACGAGCAGGTCGTATCGCATATGCCCGTGATCGCCGACGGTTGCGTCGATTTGCCGGAAACGGCATCGCTCGCACCGCTGGTCGACTGGAAAGCCGTCAGACGGTTCGCACTATGAGTTCAACGATTGCCAAGGGTTGTACGTCGCCGCGGTGTCGGGGCGGAAAAATGGCCGGTGCCGCCCGGCTGTCCACGCGCCTGGAGCATACGTTCAAGGCTGGCCGCGGCTTCGAGCAGCAGCGGCACGTGATCCTTCACAAGCTTCGGATTGCCGGAGCCGTAATTTGCAATGTTGATGGCGCCCATCAGCGTGCCGTCCGGGTAGCGGATCGGCGCAGCAATGGCGACGATCCCGTTCGTCAGGACGTTTGAGACTAGTACCCAGCCTTGCTTGCGGGCCCTTTCGATCGAAGCCTTCAGGTCGCGCACCGCGATCGGCATCCTGTCGGAATGACTTTTCAGCGACTTGAGATAACGGCCGAATTCCTCGTCCGGCAGCCCTGAAAGAAGCGCGTGGCCGAGCGACGTCGTGTAGGCGGGCACACGACCGCCGATACTCACCGATATTTGTAGAATTTGGGTTTTTTCCGGAGAAGAGCGGGCGATGAACACGACATCGTCGCTTTCCAGCACAGCGAAGCTTGACGATTCATGCGTGCGCGTCGAGAGGTCGTTCAAGAAGGGCTGGACCAGCCTGTCGATCTGCATCGAGGAAATATAGGCGTAGCCAAGATCAAGCACCTTCGGCTGCAAATGGAAGCGGTCGTCATCGGAGCCGAGATATCCGAGTTCCTGCAGGGTCAGCATATAGCGCCTTGCCGCCGCGCGATTGAGGCCCGTGCGTTTGGCAACTTCGGTCGGACGCAAGCGCTGAGCGCTCGCATCGAAAGCGCGGATGACCAGGAGACCTCGGGCCAGGGATTCCGAGAACCAGCTTGGCGGCTTCATTTTTTCCGTCATGACGCTGCAAATCTTTGCGAAGTGAGGGATGGGCGCTGCATTGACAAGGTGGGGCGCTTTGGCCATTCTGGTACGATAAAAATACATATGAGCGATATTCGCACAAGTGCCTTAAGAAGTTCGCACAAGTGCCGTAAAGAATAGCGTAGGCGAGGAACCGTTGAGAGCGAAAGATGGAGTGCGGCTTCGTCCGCGAAACCCGGGCGCGCCGCAAATGTCTAGGTTGCCATGACGCAGCCTCTCGACGGAATTCTGGTGGTCGAGCTCGGCACCATGATCACGGCGCCGCTCGCAGGGATGATGCTCGCCGATCTGGGCGCGCGAGTGATCAAGGTTGAGCATCCGAAGGGCGGCGATCCGTTCCGCGCCTATCGCGGCGACCTCTATAGCCCGCATTTTACGGCCTATAATCGAAACAAGGAGAGTATCCAGCTCGACCTGCAGAGCTTGTCCGGACAGGACAAATTGCATCGCTTGCTTCGCCAGGCGGACGTGCTTCTGGACAATTACCGGCCGGGTGTCCTCGACCGGCTGCGGCTAGACGACCAGACGCTGGAGCAGCTCAATCCGCGGCTGGTTCGATGCTCTATCACTGGCTTCGGTGACAGTGGACCCTATCGGGAGCGCCCGGCCTACGACTCGGTCGGAATCGCCATGAGCGGACTGGCCAGTTTGCTGGTCGACCCGGAGGAGCCGCAGGCGGCAGGACCGACAATCGCTGATAATGTGACAGGGATGTATGCCTGTTACGGCATCCTTGGCGCGCTCGTAAGTCGGGGCAAGACAGGCAAGGGTGCGCGCATCTCCACCAATATGCTTGAATCCTCGATTGCATTCATCCCGGATACGTTTGCGACCTTCACGCGGCTCGGCATTGTGAGCGGGCCACGTACGCGGGTATCAACATCTCAATCCTATGTGTTGGCGTGCTCCGACGGGCGCCTTGTGGCACTGCATCTGTCCACGCCCGACAAGTTCTGGAAGGGATTGCTCGCAGCGATCGAGCGGCCTGACCTTGCCGACGACGAGCGCTTCCGCACCCGTGACGCCCGGGTGATGCATTACGAGGATTTGACATCGGAGCTCGCGGAGTCCTTCCGCGCCCAACCGCGCGCCGAATGGTGCCGCCGCCTCGAAGCGCAGGACGTTCCGCACGCCCCGGTTTGGTCGGCCGACGAAGTGATCGGCGATCCGCAGGTGCGTCACCTCGAAACGTTTTACGAAATGCGACATCCGAAAGAGGGCGCGATGACCGGCATCCAGCGTCCTGTTCTGATCGACGGAGAGCGCGGCCCCAACCGCAACGCGGCGCCCACGCTCGGAGAGCATTCTTCTGCAATTGCGAAGGAGTTCGGTTTGGACTGATGCGCGCTGCGCCGCAAAGCCATGCGCTTCGCCAGCGCGGTCAGCGTTGTCAGCCGGACATCCGGATGCTATGTTGGGCGAATAAAGCGACGTGGTGCGATAATCGCACATCAGGCACGCGGCGACATCACTGAGCATGATCGCAGACCGCCGGGTCGGTCCGGGACAGCGAAAGTACGGAGCAGGTTATGAAATACGAGACGCTACTCATCGACATCGCGGACGGAGTTGCAACGATCACGCTCAACCGCCCGAACAAGAAGAACGCGATGAGCCCGAAGCTGCATGAGGATATGACTCATGCTCTCGAGGCGTTGCGCTATGATGATGCGGCGCGCGTGCTCGTCCTTACCGGGGCCGGGAACTCGTTCTGCGCCGGCATGGACCTAAAGGAATTCTTCACCGAATTGAAGGACAAGCCGGGCGAATACGATCGGATCACGCGCCTCGCGGTGGAATGGCGCGGACGCACGCTACGGTACTACCCGAAGCCGACGATCGCGATGATTAACGGCTTCTGCTTCGGCGGCGCCTTCTCCATCGTCGAAGGCTGCGATCTTGCGATCGCTGCGGACGAGGCGACCTTCGGATTGTCGGAAGTGAACTTCAAGTTATTCCCCGGTGGCAGCGTCTCGAAATCGCTCGCCAACCTGATGCGGCCGCGCGATGCTCTCTGGTATGGAATGACCGGCCGGCCGTTCGGCGGCAAGGTTGCAGCCGATATCGGCTTCATCAATGTCTCGGTGCCGCTCGCAAAGTTGCGTGAGGAAACCATGACTGTCGCCAAGGAGATTGCAGCGAAGGATCCGTGGGCGCTGAAGGCCACCAAGGACGGCTATCGCTACTCGCTGGAAATGAGCTGGGAAGCGTCGATGAGCTACACGTCCGCCAAAGAGGCCGAACTGGTCTCGCGCCAGAATGATGCCTTCCGGACCGAGGGCATCGGCGATTTCCTGAAGGGCGAATACAAGCCCGGTCTGGAATCGCACGACCGCAAGCGGGCCTGATGCTGACGCCGTCCCCCGGTCAGGGCGGATCGCTACCAACTCGCGCGGAACTCGATGCGTTCCGCGCAAGTCTGCGGCGGTTCATCGAACGGGAGGTCATGCCGTTCGAACGGCGGGTCATGAGCGATGAGCAGCGGCAGGCGATCCAGGACAAGGCGAAGGCTGCCGGGTTCTGGCTGTTGAACGTGCCGGAAGAGTTCGGCGGGCAGGGGCTCGGCTATCTTGCCATGGCGGTGTTCTGGCACGAGGTGTCACGGACGATCGCGATCCCGTCACGCGATCACTCGCTGTTCGGCCCGACCGTGGGGCCGATCCTGATTTCCCTGGAAGGTGAGCAGCGGGAACGCTATCTCGATCCGGTGCTTGCGGGAAGCAAGACTGCCTGCTTCGCGCAGACCGAACCGGATGCGGGCTCTGATCCGGCGGCGATGCGCACCCGCGCGGTACGCAAGGGTGACCGCTATGTCATCAACGGTACAAAGCGGTTCATCACGCATGCGGAGAAAGCGGACTTCGCGCAGGTTATTGCTTGCACCGATCCGGCCAAGGGCGCACGCGGCGGGATCTCGTGCTTTCTGGTGGATATGGATACGCCCGGTCTGACTATCGCGGCGCGTCACCCGACCATGATGGGCGATGCGCCTTGCGAACTCGCGTTCCAGGATGTCGAGGTGCCGGAAGCAAACCGAGTCGGTGCCGAAGGCGACGGCTTTGGGATTGCCCAGGGTTGGCTGAACGAGGGCCGTATCCGCCACGGAGCGCGCGCCTGTGGGGTCGCGGAGCGCTGCCTCGAGTTGACCCTCGATTATGTCAAGCAGCGCCAGACCTTCGGCGAACCGTTGTCCGGACGGCAGGGCGTGCAGTGGCTTCTGGCCGACTGCGCAACCGATCTGCATGCAACCAGGTTGATGGTCGACGATGCCGCCGCGAAGCTCGACCGCGGCGAGGATGCGCGTACCGAAACCTTCATGGTCAAGGTCTTTGGCGATGAAATGGGTTTTCGCGTCGCCGATCGCTGTCTTCAACTGCATGGTGGGATCGGGCTGACGACGGAATTACCGATCGAGAAGCTGTGGCGCGATCAGCGCAGCTTCATGATCACCGAGGGGCCGACCGAAGTGCTGAGAACGGCACTCGCGCGGCAGCTTCTGCGGGCAGGATTGCGATGAAAGAGCGAAAGAAACTGAAATCACGGATGGGCTGGAGCGACCGCGAGAGCATCACAGTCCGGGGGTTCGACCTCACCACGCAATTGCTTGGCAAGATCGATCTCGGCGCCATGGCGTTTCTGGAGATCAAGGGCCGGTTGCCGACGCCGCAGGAAGCGGAAGTATTCAACGCGCTGCTGATCACGCTGGTCGAACATGGCATGACGCCGCAGGCGATGACGGCCCGTCTCATCAATATGGCAGCGCCCGAGGCTCTGCAGGCTGCGGTCGCGGCCGGACTCTGCGGGGTGGGAAGCGTGTTCGCCGGCGGATCGGAGCAGATCGCCAAGGTGTTGCAGGAGGCATTCGAGAGCCGGAAGGACGGGGCCTCGATCGCCAGCGTGGCGGAAGCCATCGTGGCGGATTTTACCAGTCGCCGGCAGCCAATCCCCGGCATCGGTCATCCATTGCACAAGCCGATTGATCCGCGCACGCCGGTCCTGTTTGCGATTGCCGAGAACAACGGCTTTCGCGGTCAGTATGTCGCTCTCCTTGAGGAGATATCGAAGCAGGCCGAGGCGCGTCTCAGCCGGGAGTTGCCAATCAACGCGACTGGCGCCATTGGCGCGATATTGTGCGAGCTCGACTTCCCATGGCGTATATGCCGCGGCATAGCGGTCATCTCCCGCGCCGTTGGCCTTGTTGGACATCTGTCCGAGGAGATGGAGAATCCGCTCGCGCGCGAAATCTGGGAACGGGCCGAACAGGAAGTCTTCGACAGTCGTGATCCGTGACGGGGCGCGATCGGAAAATAAGGCCAAACGGCCAACAACCACGGGAGGTTTGCTTGATCAATCGATTTGCGCTCGCCGCTGCAGCGCTTTTTCTGGCATCTGTAAGCGCATCCGCACAGAGCTGGCCAACACAGCCTATACGCTGGATCGTGCCTTATCCGGCTGGCGGCGGGACCGACCTGATGGCCCGCACGCTCGGGGTCTATCTTGAAAAGTCGCTGGGGCAGCCGATCGTGGTTGAGAACAAACCGGGAGCCTCAACGGTCACCGGCACAGCGGCACTGACGCAGGCTGCGCCGGACGGCCACACCGTCGGCATGCTGTTCGATTCCCTTGCCATCAACGCGGCGTTCGGAATGCAGTTGCCCTATGACTCCGAGAAGGACATTGTCCCGGTGATTAATCTGGCGCGCGTACCGTTGGTTTTGATCGTCAATTCCAGCCTGGTGCCGATGAAGACGCTGCCGGAGCTTGTCGCACATGCGAAGGCTAATCCCGGCTGGTTCACGTTCGGATCGCTCGGCCCAGGCAGTCCGCATGAGATCGGGTTTGCCTGGCTGAAGACCATGACCAAGATTGATGCGCTTATTGTCCCCTATCGTGGTGTCAATCCTGCGCTGCAGGATCTCATCGCTGGCAACATCAAGGGTATGTTCCTCGGCGTTGCGGTTGCAGATGAGTTCATCCGCCAGGGTAAGCTGCATCCGATCGGGGTTTCGTCGACGAGCCGGCTGAAAAGCGCGCCGAATATTCCCACTATTGCGGAGCAGGGTTATCCAGAATTCGACTTCGTGACTTTCTATGGCCTCGGCGCTCCGAAGGGAACGCCGGCACCGATCGTCCAGAAGCTCAACCTCGAGATCAACAGGGCGCTGCAGTTGCCCGAGGTCCGTACCAAGATCGATCCGACCGGTGCGGAAATCGTCGGCGGCACGTCCGAAGAATTCGGGGCGATGCTCAATGCCAATATGGCCAAGTTCAAGCGGATCGTATCGGAGGCAGGGATCAAGCCGCAAAAATAGCTATTGGAAACCGCACAGCCCTGATCGGGCCAGCTGGATCGTAACCGGAGTTGACTGCGTCAGCATTCGCGCGACTACGTCCGTGAAATCGCAATGGTTGCGTAGCAGCCGCGGAGCTTGTGCATTCCGTATGCTGAGCCTTGACCGGCTGTGCCGGTCTCTCGAACCGCAGCATCGTTGGGTTCGATCGCCGACTGACGCAGGAAAGAGCGGGCGGTAGCGATGCGGCAGCGCACCCGTACCACCTTAATTTGCAACGTCTGGACTGACGACCTAGCGTCGGTATCCATTCGGAGCGATGAAATCTGAACGAACTCAAGTAGCGGCACTGAACCGTGTTGCTCGTGGCTCTAGCGATTGAATGCAAGTGCTGGCAGCCAGAGCGCCAGCGCTGGAAAGCTGATCAGTAGCGCGATCTTGATCAGATCGGCAACGATGAATGGGAGCACTCCTCGGAAGATTGTGCCCATGCGTTCGTCCGGAACCAACGCCTTCATGACAAACAGGTTCATGCCGAACGGTGGTGTCAACACACCCAATTCAACAAGAACGACCATCATTATGCCCCACCAGATCGGATCATAGCCGAGGCTTTGAACGATCGCGGAGGCTATCCCAGCCGTCACGATCATGATCGCGAATGAATCCATGATCGTGCCGAGCACGACGAAAACGCAGATAAGCAAAATGATGACCGACAGATTGGATAGGCCAAGCCCGGTCAACGAATTGAGCAGTGTCTGGGGTAACCCAGAGGTGCCGAAGAAGAACGAAATTACCATCGCGCCAATAATGACGAAGTAAAGCATCGATGTGGAGCGGGTGGCTTCTCCAATGACCGCTCCTAGACTGGAGCGGTTCAGTTTGCCTCGGTACAGGCAGATGACAAACGCGATCGTTGCGCCGACAGCAGCCGCCTCGGTTGCCGTGAAGAAGCCCGTATAGATGCCGCCGATGACAATGCCGAACAGCACGAAAACGCTTTGGCAGGCATACAAGGCCCGAAAGAACTCCCTGGCATCAAACGGCGAACGTCCCGGTGCGATCTTTGGATTCAGGCCAACCCATATCACAATGGCCGCTGCATATAGAATGATCGTGATGGCGGCTGGAATCAGTACGGCGATGTAGAGACGACCAATCGATTCCTCGACCAAAATCGCATAAAGAACGATTGCAGTGGACGGTGGAACCAGTTGCCCCAGCGTACCACCTGCGGCGATGCTGCCGGTGCAAAGCTGCATCGCATAGCCCCGTTGCTTCATTTCCGGGATCGCGACGCTTCCAATGGTCGCCACCGTTGCCAGCGACGATCCGGTAAGCGCACCGAAGCCCGCGCAACCGCCGACGCTGGCGAGGGCGAGGCCGCCCCGAAAAGGCGCGAAGGTCGCATGCGCCAATCGATAGATGTCCGACGAGAGGCCGGCGACGCCTGCCAGAGCGCCCATGATCATGAACAGCGGAAGAACGGCGAGGTCTTCGCTGGTAATGAGGCCGACTGTCTCGGACCCAAGAATGGTCAACGCGGTCGGGTATCCCATCAGAACGCCAGTGCCGATCAGCGCGCAGATCACCAGCGCCGCAGCGATCGGGATGAAAAGCAGAATGAGTGCCCACAGCAGGAAGAAAATCGAAATTGAAAATGCGGTGCTCGCGCTCGACAGCGTCGGCTGCAACACCGTAGTGCCGAAATAGACCGCGACCGCGAGCAGCGTGGCGGCGGCGCAGAGTGCGGCAAAAATGACGTAGGTCCGGGGAGCGGTGTCGGGACCGGATGCTCTGCCGTCCGCAGCTTCGGCTTCCGACCGCAGTTGCTCTGAAATCATCGACAGGACCACGACAGCCTGGATAGGAATGCAGAGCGAAAAGAAGAACGAGATGGCCAGCAGGAAGGGCCAAAGCGGCCATTGGAGGACAATTGTGATCTTGCCGATGCTGAGTGCGTCGAGGCTGTATTTGAAAACCTGCCAACTTGTCAGACAGAGGATCAAGAGAAACAGCGTATGGCCGAACACACGCATCCATCCGGCCACTCGGTGGCTGACGATGATCTTGACAAAGTCGATCTCGAGGCTAGCGCGTTGCGCCAGCCCGCTCAAAAGAACGGCGGAAATCGCCACAGCGAAAATCGTACTCAGGAATTCGTTTGACCCGGCAATAGGCGAGTTGAACACCGAACGCAGCACGACGACATCGAGCGTGGTGAGAACGCCGATAATCAGCATTCCCACCACGCCCACAAATGCGGCAATACGACTTATCGTATTGGTCGCGGCCTCAATGCGGGCCAGCATGCGGTCCTGCATCGGACGACGATCTTGTTCTGATTATTGTGAGGCCTTCGCCTTGTCGAACTCGCTCTTGAATTGCTCCAGGACCTTCTTGCCATCCGGAGTATCTGCGATCCACTGAGCCTGTGCCGGCTCCAGGGCCTTGGTCCAGCGTGCCTTTTCCTCGCCGCTCAACTCGATCACGTTGTACTTGGTGTTATTTTTGACGATGGAGTCACGCAGGTTATGCGAGAGCTTCTCGAGTCCATTGCCGATCTCACGTGACATGCCTGCGCCGATGTGCTTCTCGAGAATCCTTTTGCCCTTGTCCGACAGCTTCTCATAGGTTTTGGGATTCATCACAATGAACCCCGACGGCGCGCCGAGCGATATGCCGGTGACATAGTCGTTGGTGACTTCGGTCAGGCGAAAGGCGCCCATCATAATCCAGTTGGCAATGGCGGAATCGACAACGCCGCGGCTGAGTGCTTGATAGACTTCGGTCGCTGAGAGTGAGATGGGGGAGCCGCCTAGCGACGAAGCGATATCGCCGGACAGCTTGTCGGCGGACCGGATCTTTTGGCCTTTGATATCGTCGAGTTTGGCGACCTTGGACTTCGATGCGAGCCCCTGAACCGGCAGAGCAACAAGTCCAAGCACCTTCACGCCTTTGTACTCGTCTGCAAGCAGCCCGCTCTCATAGAGCTTCCAAAGCGCGGACGAGGCCGCCCCAGCCTGTGTGTCTTCAACCAGCGCGGGCAGCGTGATCACCGATGTCTTGGGAAAGGGCAGGCCTACTGTGCCGTGCAGCGCCCAGCCAATATCGACGACGCCATTAAGCGTCCGTTCCCACACATTACGGCTGTTGGCGAGCTCGAGGCCGTAAACCTGGATCCTGAATTCGCCTTTCGCCTCTTCGTTCACCTTGTCGGCCCAAGGCTTGAATACGCGCTGCGCGGTGGCGTTTTCCAGAGGCACCGTGGCAGCAAATTTCAGCACGGTCTCCGCTGTCGCGGTGCTTGCCAGCATGGGAAAGGCCACGGCAACCGCGGTAGCAAACATCGACGCGCGAACCGCGCGAGCTATTCGCGGCCAGTTGTAAAAGTTCAGATTAATAGCCATTCTTGTCCTCCGCTTGGTGTTATGTTTTGTTTTTTGAATTTCGATATTTGAGCCTATCGATACCGGCGTGTGGTGGTACTGCTCACACAATCACGCGTTCTCGATTGACGTATGAAATCTCCTGCCGTTGGTCACTGCGTTAAATGTCCCTGCCAGCCGATCCTCTGCGAGATTTGGTTTGCAGTGCTTCGCAAGTCGTCGACGATCGCATTCGGTAAATCGACCAGACTTGGCTGATTGCTCACGAGCGACATCGCTGCCCGAAGTTCGCCCTGCGGGTCGAAAATCGGAGCCGCAATTGCGCGAATTCCATGAAACACCTGCCCGTCGATCCAGGCGAAGCCGTCGCGGCGGACATCCGCTGCGGCAGCTGAAACATCTTTTGCCGAGGGTTGGTTCTGCTCCCGCTTTGTGAGTTCCGCTTTGAGGATCGGCTTGATCTGACTGGGTTGATGAATGTCATCCTCCCACCCGGCCGCATCGTGAGTGCCGTGCGTCCGGCGCCGATGCGTTGGTGGATGAGCTTTCCGATGACGGTCGTGGATACGATCTTCAAAGCGATGTCAAAAGCGATCCCGGAACAGGTTATCGCTGGCCACCATGCCGACCTTTGCGTCGCGCTGCTCGACGGCAATTATGCCGACACCGGCAAGCTGTTCATTACGAGCTTTGGCCCGCTGGGCGGCGGCTGGGGTGCCAAGCGCGGCGAGGATGGCGTCTCTGCCACCGTGTGCATCAACGACGGTGACACGCATAACAGCCCGAACGAGCAGTTCGAGGCGAAGTATCCGGTGATGGTCGAGAGCCTGTCGCTGATCCAGGACTCCGGCGGCCCGGGACAGTATCGCGGGGGACTGGGCGTCGAGACCGTCGTGCAGGCGGTCTCAGACTGGAATGTGAATGCGCAGATCGAACGAGCAGTGTGCTTGCCCTGGGGCCTCCAAGGCGGGCTGGAAGGCGCCGGCAATGAAATGCTGATGCGGCGCGATGGCGAGGTGCTGGACGACGTGCCGAATGCAAAGCTGTTCCGCGCCAGGGTGAAGGCGGGCGACGCCTTCATCCTGCGATCGGGGGGGGCGGCGGCTTCGGGTCGCCGCTGGAGCGGCCGGCGGCGCAGGTCCAGCACGATGTGCGGCAGGGCTATGTGTCGCGAGATGCCGCGAGCGATTATTACGGTGTCATCCTCGATCCACAGACGCTGGAGATCGACGAGGGGGCGACCGCCAAGCAACGCCGCGATCTGGCCCAGGTACATCGAGAGCGCGTATCCCGCCAAGGCGAAGTGCCGCAGCGAATCGAACGCAAGACGCTGCAATCTCTGCCAGAGGGCCATCTCGCGATCCGCTGTCTGTTGCCGTCCTGCTGTGGCCGTTGGCATGTGCCGCGAGGATTCGAAGCCGTAGAGGTCGTTTCGTAAAAATTGCGAAACTCGACATCAGCCCTCTCACGTTACCAGAGCACGCCATCCCTGTTCGTTTCGCTGTTTCAGCGAAAAAATACGCTGTTATGACTCACAGGGAAAAGTGCGAGTCATGCTTGGAAAATCGAGACTTTTCTGGTTCGCAGATCGCTCGGAAGCCCCGAAAACCATGAATTACCCTGTTTTTTTCCCTGTTATCAGGGAATGCACACGCAGAGACCGGTTCGCCCGCTGATGCATGCGCCACCACACCAGGAATTTGCTCACAAATTTTCCTGGTCCCGGCCACTCACTGCGAACGCGGATGCGCGTCCCTGTCAGCAGCGTTTCAACGGAGTATTGCTGATGCAGTGCTTGACTGGCTGCGGAGGTGAGTTTGCCGCTCACCCTTCGACAGCATGCGCGGCATCCTAGGCTCAAGGCTTGAACACGAAGCCCAGTGCAAATCGCCACCTCCGTGGGAATGGACTGGAGGTCTGAAAACAGACCCGGGCATGCCTTCATCACGTTGAGGATGACTTGGGCTCGATGTGTTTGTTCATATCGAACACCGTTTTGATCACGCCCAGCCGTTGCAACGTATCCTGTGCCTTCCAAAGCGCGCGATAGTTGTGGGCGGAAATCCAGCGATCCACCTGCTGGATGTTGTACTGCATCGCAGTCTCCGCAACGTCGGGCTTAAGACCGGGAATTCAGCGGGTGCCAAAAGCAGCAGCCTGCTTGGATTCTTACGCCTCCACCGGTCGGCTTCCGACACGGCGGCGAGGAATTTCTCGATCGTCGGCCATTCTTTTCCACCCACGGCCGCAGCGCGATATTGAAGCCGAGACAGGAGATGACATCGCCGCCGCGAATGACCTCGATAGCGTCCGTGACCAGCGCTACTACGGCTCGAATGTCCTCCTCAATTATGTCGATGTCATCGGAGCCGCCGCTCTCACCCCATCGATGAATAGCCGCCATCGATTACAATCGACGCGCCGTTGACGAAATTCGACGCGTTGCTGGCAAGGAATACGGCCGCGCCGGCGAAGTCTGCGGGCTCGCCCCAGCGGCCGGCGGGCGTGCGCGCAAGAACGCGGTCGTTGAGGCCGGCGACCTGCTCGCGTGCTGTGCGTGTGAATGGTGTGTCGATCCACCCCGGCAGAAGCGCGTTGGACTGGATGTTGTCCTTGGCCCAGGCGGTCGCCAGGCCCTTGGTCATCTGCACCAGGCCGCCTTTGCTGGCCCCATATGCGACCGCGAAGGGCATGCCGAAGATCGACATCATCGAGCCGATATTGATGATCTTTCCGCCGCCGGCGCGGTACATATGCGGGTAGGCCGCGTGTGAGCAGTAAAACGCGGACGACAGATTGACCTCGATGACTTGCCGCCATTCGGCCGGAGAATAGTCGTGCGGTGGCTTCCGGATGGCCATGCCGGCGTTGTTGACCAGGATGTCGAGGCGGCCCGCGCGGTCAGCCGCCTCGTCGACCAGCCTCTTGCAATCCTCGTCCTTGCCCACGTCGGCTTCGATCGCCAGCGCGCGGGTGCCGCGAGATTCGAAGGTCTGCACGGCTTTCGCATTGGCCTCGGCGCGGCGGCCAACGATCACAAGCGTGGCGCCGGCTTCCGCCAGACCTTCGGCGATGCCGAAGCCGATACCCGAATTCCCGCCGGTGACCACCGCGACGCGGCCAGAGAGATCGAACATCTTCATGTCTAAGTTCCGTTTCAATGTCCGGCCACGCCGACATGGCTGTCCAGAACCTCATGGTTGCTCGACAATTCCTCCGGTGTCCCATGAAAGACAAACTGGCCGGACGAAATGACGTAGATGCTGTCCGCGACCGACAGCGCCAGCGCCAGATTTTGCTCCACCAGCAGAATCGCGTGACCGTGATTGCGCAGGTTGCGCATGATCTCCTCGATCTTCTGCACGAGTTTCGGCGAAAGACCTTCCGACGGTTCATCCATCAGGATCAGCGCTGGATTGGCCATCAGCGCGCGGCCGATCGCGAGCATCTGCTGTTCGCCGCCGCTCAGGGCGTTGCCGGTATTGTCCATACGTTCGGCGAGTTGCGGGAATTCCTCAAGCACGGCATCGAGTGTCCATTGCTTGCGGCTTGGGTCCGTCTTGCGGTGCCCGGCGAGCGAACTTGTCGGCAACAAGAGGTTTTCCCGCACGGTCAATGACTTGAAGATGCGGCGGCCTTGCGGGACGATCGCCATTCCCGATTGTGCGATCTCATAGGCCGGTTTTCCGATCAGGGACTGGCCCTCGAAGACCACGTCACCACGGCGCGGCGGGGTCAGGCCGGCAATCGAACGGATCAGCGTCGTCTTGCCCATCCCGTTGCGGCCGATAATGGCAACGATCTTGCCTTGCGACAGTTCGAGGCTGAGCCCGTGCAGCACGTAGCTGTCGCCATAATAGGTGTGGACGTCGCGAACAGCGAGAAGGGTGTCAGACGCGGCCAAAATAGACCTCCCGGACCTGTTCGTCTTTCTGAACCTCTCCCGGTGTGCCATCGAGAATAACGTGACCGCGATGAAGGACGGTCACCCGGTCGGCCAGCGCCAGCGCGATATCGATGTCATGCTCGATCATCAGCAATGTGATGTCGCGTGGCAGCGCAGAAATGATGCGTGAGAAGCTTTGCCGCTCACTGGGCGACAACCCTGCGCAGGGCTCGTCAAGCAGCAGCACCTTGGGATCGGAAATGAGCGCGAGCGCAAGCTCCAGCTGCCGGCGTTCGCCGTAGGAAAGGAACTTCACCTCGTCCTCGGCGCGGTCCGCCAGCCCGATCCTCTGAAGGCTTCGCTCCACGCGATCGGCGATATCGGGGAAGGAGCTTGCCGGGCGGATCATCACCCATTTGCGGCTGTCGTTGCCAAGCGCCGCGAGCTGCAGGTTTTCGCGGACCGACAGGTCGGTGCAGATATTGGAGATCTGAAACGTCCGTCCCATGCCGAGCGCGGTTCTGCGGTTCTCGGCGACGTTCGAAATATCCTGGCCGAATAGCAGGACGCGCCCCGACGTTGGCCGATGCGTACCGGAGATGCAGTGAAACAGGGTGGTCTTGCCGGCGCCGTTCGGTCCGATCAGAACGCGGCGCTCGCCGGGAGCGATCGCGAGCGACACATTGACAACGGCATGCAGGCCGCCGAACGATTTGGACAGACTCTCGGTCTGGATTGCGGATGCGGTCATGCGCCTTCTCCGCGATCGCCGGACCGCCAGCGCGTGATCAGGCCCATCAATCCTTTCGGCGCCCAGAGAACCGTGGCGATGAAAACGACTCCGAGAATGCCATGATAGAAGTGGAAATAGCCGCTGACCCAGTTGCGCAGCATCAGGATGATGCCGGAGCCGATCAGCGGCCCCAGAAGGGTTCCCGAGCCGCCGATGATGGCCATCAGCACCGCCTCGACCGACACCGGGAATGATGCCGCGGCCGGATTGATGAAGCGGTTGTAGTAGACGTAGAGCACGCCGGCGATGCTGGCGAGCAGCCCCGACAGCACGAATGCAACATACAGATGGCGGCTGACGTCGAACCCCAGGCTACGGACCCGCGGCTCACTCGATTTGATGCCGCGCATCGCCAGGCCGAACGGCGAGGAGATCAGGATGCTGTAGGCCCATAGACACAGCACGACCACGATCAGGACGAGATAATAATACTGGACGGAATTGGTGATCGCGAAGCCGCCGACGGCGGGGTAGGGCACATTGGTGACGCCGTTGTCGCCGCCGGTGAACGACGCCCACCGATAGGCGACGCCCCAGACGATGTAGCCGAATGCCAGCGTGATCAGGATGAAGTAGACGCCGCGGGTCCGGACCGAAAAGGCAAACAGCATCGCCAGAACGGTGCCCGCAAGAATGCCCGCAGGCGCCGCGAGGATCGTCGGCACGCCATGCCGCACTTGCAGGATTGCAGTCGCATAGGCCGCGACCGCGAAGAATGACGCATGGCAAAGCGAGAACAGGCCGGCATTGCCGAGCAGCAGATCGGCCGAGAGCGCGAGCAATCCGAAGATCATGATCTGGGTCATCAGTCCGACCCAGAATTCACCAACGAATAGCGGCGCAACAGCCCCGCCTGCGATGAGGATGAAGGCTATGGCAAAGCGCATCGCTCAGTGCTCCTTGCCGAAGATGCCGGTGACGCGGAAAAGAAGGAGCACGGCCATCGGGCCGAACAGCACGAAATAGGAAAATTCCGGCAACAGCCATCGTCCGTAGGCATCGAGCAGGCCAACGATAATACTGCCAAGGATCGCACCCTCCAGGCTACCAAGGCCGCCGATAATGACGACGACCAGCGCGAACACCAGAATGTCCCACTCGGCGCCGGGGTTGAGCGTCAGGAACGCGCCGCCGACCACGCCGGCGACGCCCGCGAGAAACGAACCGAGTGCGGAGACCAGAACGAAGAGACGATCGACGTTGATGCCGGTGGCCGTGACCATTTCGCGATCGTCGACGCCGGCCCGCACGACCGCGCCGATCTGCGTCTTGTGATAGAGCAACCAGAGTGCGAGTGCGGCTACGATCCCGAAGATGATCATCGCGAAGCGGAATTTTGGATAATAGAGATCGCCAGGCAGGACGATCGAGCCCCTGAGATAGGACGGCAGCGGAATTTTCAGGCTGTCACCGCCCCAGATCGACAGACAGACCTCGCCGATGACGAACGCGATGCCGACGGTCAGCAGCACCTGTGCCAGATGGTTGTTGCCGGTTCGACGGATGAGGTAGCGATCGATGAAGTAGCCGAGCACGACGATCGACAAGCCGCCGCCCAGCATCGCGAGTTCGAACCCACCGCCGGCGCGCACGATCGAGAGTCCGATATACCCGCCGAGCAGGTAATACGCGCCGTACGCCATGTTGACGACGCGCATCAGGCCGAATGTCAGTGTGAAGCCGCTCGCCAGCAAGAACAGCAGAGCGCCAAGAGAGATGCCATTGATGGCCTGAAGGATCGCGCTTTGCATTACGATGTAACGACTTTACCGACGAAAAACGGAGGTTTCGGACATGCGAAAGGGAGCGGCGCTGTTTCGCCGCCGCTCCTTTTCAGTCAATTGCTCAGCGCTTGTAGGGGCCGCGGGCCAGAAACTCCTCCGGCTTCCACGTCCAGAACTGCGATACGGCTTCGTAGGTCTTCACCGGAACGGGGATGAGAACCTCGCCAAGGACCGGATGCTTCTGCTTCTCGATCTTGGAAATGTAGACGTTCTGGATCGGGTTGTCGTACGCGTCGAGCTTGAGCGGGCCGCGCGGTGCCTTCAACTCCACGGAGCGCATCGCCTTGAGGAGGGCGTCCTTGTCCTCGACGTTGCCGTTGATCTTGTCGATCGCGGCTTTCGTCCACATGCCCGCGGTGTAGGCGGATTCAGAGAACCATGACGGGAGCCGCTTATAGGCCTTGGCGTAAGCGTCCACGAAGGCCTTATTCTCCGGCGTGTCGATGCCGGCTGCGTAATGCAGCGAGTTCGCAACCATGCCGACGGCACGGTCGTCCACCTGCGACAGCATGTCTTCCTGCAGCCAGTAGCCGCCGTACAGCTTCATCTTCTTGTCCATCCCGAAGTTGTACCAGTCTTCGAACAGACGGATGCGGTCTGCACCCACCACGATTGCAACGACACCGTCCGAGCTGGACGGGATGGTGCTGATGGTGGTGCCGTAATCCTTGGTGCCGATCGGATTCCAGATCAGCTTCGCGACCTTGCCGCCGAGATCGGTGAACGTCTTGACGGCGCCGAGTGTCACTTCGTGGCCGAACGTGTAGTCCTGCCCGATGAAGGTGACATTTCGCAGTCCCAGTTCTTTGTAGAGATACTCGCCGAGCGGATGGCCGATCTGGCTCGACGAGACGGCGGTGCGCACAACCGTCGGCGTGCGGTTCCATTTGGTGACGTCGTCGGCTCCGGCCGCGTCCATCACCAGCGGGATGCCGGTTTCCTTGCTGACCTGGGCGACCGCTGGGCCTTCATGCCCGCAGAGCGGGCCGACCAGGATGTTGACCTTCTCCTGCAACGCGAGGCGCCGCGCCTGGGTCAGCGCCTGGTCCGGATTGCAGGTGGTGTCGGCCGTGACGATTTCGATCTTTCGGCCGCCGGCCATGTGGTTGGCCTGGTTCCAGAACAGCTTGAAGCCGCTGACCATGTCATTGCCGGGCGAAGCCAGCGGACCGGTGAGCGGCGCGAGCAGGCCGATCTTGATCGGTCCCTTGTCCTGCGCGGCGGCTGTTTGTGGAAATGCGAGACTTGCGCTCAGAGCGGCAAAAAGCGCGAACGCGCTCAGTGACTTCTTGCTGGACATGACGTCCTCCCATTTGCTCGCGCGGCTTGTTGTTGTTTCGCGCGTGACTCGAACGCCGCGGTGCTCGCCGTGCGCACGCGCCGGGAGAAACCGTGACGAACTTCTCTTGTGACCCTATATGTGATCACATATACCTAGTCTCATTCCTCCAGCGGAGGAGTCAAGCCTGTTTGTCGTCGCGTGCAGACCCATGAACATTGAAGCTCCCAATCTTTCCGGCCTTCATGCAATCGAAAGCGGCACGCTGGGCCAGCGCGTCTACACCGAGTTGCGCGACTACCTGATGGTGGGTGGCGTCAAGCCGGGTGAAAAGATCACGCTTCGCCAGCTCACCAGTGCCTTCGGCACGAGCCTGATGCCGGTACGCGAGGCGGTGCAGCGGCTTGCGGCGGAAGGTGCGCTTGAGGTTCTGCCAAACCGCGCGATCCGTGTCCCGATTGCGACCAAGGCTGGCGTTCGTGAAATCCTCAAGGTGCGGCTGATGCTGGAAGGGCAAGCGGTTGAAGAGGCCGCAGCCCGCATTCATCCCTCCGTCGTCGCGCATCTTGAAGAACTCAATGCGGATTTCAGCCAGGAGATGCGCCACCTCGAAGACTCGACGCGTCCATTCCGCATCAACAAGGAATTCCACTTCACCATCTATCGCGCGGCCGAGATGCCGGTGCTGCTCGGAATCATCGAGAATATGTGGTTGCGCATCGGCCCCTTTCTGCATTTCTCGCTTGGCGTGCGCGGCCGCGAGGCAACCCGGAAATTCGCGCCCGACTCCCACAAGGACATGATCCGCGCGATGCGGAGCCGCGATGGCGCCCTCGGTCGCGCCGCGCTTGAAAGCGATCTCGCCGGCGCCGCCGACCTGATCCTGCAGCTTGGCAATCTCCCTGACTGACTTCACGGACGCACCATGATCAGTACACCTGTACGCTTCGGCAGCGACCAAGGCGCATTGCGCAGCGAAGATGAGCCATTGCTCACCGGCCGCGGCCAGTTCACCGATGATCTGAAAATGCCTGGCCTGGCCTTTGGCGTTTTCGTCCGCGCGACTGTTGGCCATGCGCTTGTCACGCATGTTGATGCGACACGTGCGCGTGCAATGCCGGGCGTGCTGGCGGTGATCACGGGTGCAGACCTCGCGGCTGACGGACTTGGCGGCATTCCCCCTGTCGCCAGTACGGTCGGACGTGACGGCAAGCCAATGGTTGCGGCTCCGATGCCGGTGCTGGCGACGGACCGCGTTCGCTTCGTCGGCGAGGCGATCGCGCTCGTCGTTGCCGAAACGCTCGTGCAGGCGCAGGACGCTGCGGAGGCTGTTGAGGTCGAGCTCGACGAACTCGGCAGCGCGTCTGATATCGAAAGCGCGATGGCGGCTGATGCGGCACGGCTTTACGATGAGGTGCCCGGCAACATTGCGCTGGACTGGCGCGATGGAGACGTTGCCGCGGTCGATGCTGCCTTTGCTGCGGCCGCGCATGTCGAGCGCGTACGGCTCGACGACACGCGGCTTGCAGCAGTATCGCTGGAACCACGCGCCGGGATCGGTCTGTGGGACGAGAAGTCGGAGCGCTACACGCTGATCGCGACCACGCAGGGCGTGGCGGTGGTGCGCAAGCTGCTGGCCGAGGGCGTCTTCAAGGTGCCGCTCTCGAAAATTCGCGTGCTGACTTACGATATCGGCGGCGGCTTCGGGATGAAGGCGCAGACCTATCCCGAATACGGCGCGATCCTTTGTGCCGCGCGCAAGACCGGCCGCCCGGTCAAATGGTGCAACAGCCGGGTCGAGAGCTTCCTATCCGACTCACATGGCCGCGACGGCATCCTCGAAGGCGAGATGGCGTTTGACGCCGATGGCAAAATTCTCGCTCTCCGCGCACGCAACTTCGTCGGCATCGGTCCTTACACGACCCAATACACGGCGATCTTCGGGACGGCCAATACCAAGAATTGCCTGTCCAGCGTCTACCGGATCCCCGCGATCCAGCTGGACGTCACGCTCGTCTTCACCAATGCCGCGCCGCTTGGTCCCTATCGTGGCGCCGGTCGGCCGGAAGCGATCTATGTGATCGAACGGCTGATCGACGGAGCCGCGCGCAAGCTCGGTATCGACCGGGCGACGCTGCGCCGACGCAATTTCATTCCGCCATCGGCCATGCCCTACCAGACCGCGATCGGTCCGATCTATGACAGCGGCGAATTCGAAGCGCTGATGGACAAGGCGCTGACATTGTCGGACTGGTCCGGCTTCGGGAAACGCCGCGAGGCCGCCCGCGCAAAAGGTTTGCTGCGCGGAATTGGAATGTGCTGCTTTCTTGAAGTCGCCGGCGGCATTCTGAATGAAAAGGCAGACCTGCGCTTCGATGCCGACGGAACCGCGGCCATCCGCGTCGGCGTGCAGGCGATGGGGCAGGGACACCAGACCACCTTTCCCCGCGTGATCGCAAAACGCCTCGGCATCGATATCGGCAAGGTGAAGCTGATCGAGGGAGACAGCGATGAGGTGCCGGATGGTACGCCCTCCGTCGCCTCGCGCTCGTTGATGATGGCCGGAAGCGCCTCGGTTGTTGCCTGTGACAGCGCCATCGAAAAGGGCCGCGGCATTGCCTCGCATCTGTTCGAAGTGGCCATCGGCGATGTCGAATTCTCGGCCGGAACGTTCTGCGTGGCGGGGACCGACCTCCGGATTCCCATTCTTGACCTGGCCAGGCAAGCGCGCGAAGCAACAGGTCTCCCTGAAGAGTTGCAGGGCGGTCTGGATAGCGTCGGTGAATTCACCTCGCCTCAGATGTCGTTTCCCAATGGCTGCCATGTCTGCGAGATCGAGATTGATCCCGATACCGGCGTTGTCGCGGTGGTCGGCTACACGGCCGTGGACGATGTTGGCGCGATCGTTCACGAAACGGTCGTCGATGGACAAACCCACGGCGGGATCGCTCAGGGCCTTGGTCAGGTTCTCGGCGAGCATGTGCGCTATGGCAATGACGGACAGCTTCTGAATGCCTCGCTGATGGATTACACCGTGCCCAGGGCAGCAAACATGCCGGTCATGGCGACTGCGCATCACAGCGTGCCTTGCACCACCAACCCGTTGGGCGTGAAAGGCGCGGGCGAGTCCGGTGTCGCCGGCGCGCTACCGGCCGGCATGAACGCCGTGCTGGATGCGCTGGCACAGCGCGGCATCGACCATTTCGATCTTCCGGCGTCGCCCCAACGCGTCTGGGATGCACTGCGGCAGAATGCCTGACCGGCGCCCGGTCCAACAATTAACTATCGAAGCGCGGCGACAACCTCTGAAAAGGTCGGGGCGCCTTTGAGAATGCCGCGCTGCCGTGCAAATTCATTCATCGCGGCGACGAAGTCCGGCGTGATTTCCGTCGAATAATAGGGCAGGTCGCGTTCGATCAGCGCGGCGATCAGCGACGCCTCGCGTTCGGGGAAAACCTTGCGGCCGACCTCCGCCGCGAGCGACACGTCGCTCTTCAATGCTGCATGAGTGTCTTCCATCGCGGTCACGGCGCGACGCGCATCGTCGGGCCGTCGCGCGAGGAAATCGTCCGTCACTGCAAGCGAAGCCATCGTGTAGTTGAAGCATTCCTTCGGTCCGTCGCCGCGCCGGATGTCGAGCACGACTGTTCCGGCTCCGCTGCGGACAGCGACTTCGGTTCCCATGCCGTTAGCCCAGAACCCGTCGATCAGCCGTTCTTCCAGCGCTTTTGCCGCAGAGAGACCGAAATTAACGCTGGGGCTGCCGGTGTTTGGAACGGGAGCGATGGTGATTTCGTCGCGCTTTTCATCAAGGCCGGCGGCAACGAGAAGTTGTTTCAAGCCGAGCTCGACCCACGGCGCAGCACCTATCTTGCGGCCCCGGACTACACTCACATCCCCTCGTTTGGGTTCTATGTCGGATCGCATCACCAGGAACCAGTACATGCCCTGGCCCTGTGCGCAGAGCAGCTTCACGCCGCGCCACTCCGGAAAAGCCGCGAGCGCGGAATGTGCCGAGCCTGCGACGCAATCGACGTCACCCGCGCGCAAGGCTTCGTAAGCCTTGCTGACGGGAAAGATCAGCTGGATCTCGGCGTCGAGGCCCTGCTCCCGAAATTTGCCGAGTTCGGTCGCGGCGATTGCCGGAAAATATGAATTCGATATCAGGTCCGGAACAGCGATCTTGAACCGGTTCGAAGACGAGGTCATGCCGCGGCCTTTTGCTTGCGAACGCTTTCCAGAAGCGAAGTGCGCATGAGGAATGCCCGATGGGCGACTGGGTCCGCGGCGGTGCGGCGAAGATTGTCGAAGTTGGCCTGTCGCGTCGCTGGTTCCTTTTCCTCAAGGCGCTTTTTGTTGGCGATGGTCTGCTGCTGGACATATTCGATGTTCATCGGGCGACGGACCGCATCATAGGTCTCGAGGTCGCTCTCGGGGCGCTCACCGTGCAAAACGGAACTGAGCAACGATGAGATATGCATCGCGTCGTGGATGCCGCAATTCAGGCCCAAGCCGCCAATCGGATTGTTCACATGCGCGGAGTCACCGGCCAGGAAAACGCGGCCGTGCCGGAAGCGCGCTGCGACGCGTTGATGAACCCGGTAGATGTTGCGGTGGACGATCTCATAGGTCGCGGATTTGGGAAAAAACTTCTGCAGCCTCGCCTCGGTTGCGGCCTCGTTGAGGACTTCCTCGTCGGTCTGTCCCGGCAGGGTGGGGAACACCGCCCGCCAGCGGCCCTTGCCGTCATCGCCTGCGACCTTGAACAGGTTGGTCCATTCGTCCGGGTCGGAGAAATAAGCGCGATAGGCGACGCCGTGTTCGGTGGCAAAATCGAACAGCGTCGTGAGCACGAGAAAACGCTCCGGAAACGTGTAGCCCTCGAATGGAATGTCGAGCGATTTCCTCACCGTGGAACGGCCGCCGTCCGCACCGACGAGATAGCGCCCGGACAGTGTCTGCTCACGTCCGTCGATTGCAACCGTAATGTCCACGTTGTCGTCGCCCGCCGAAATGGCGGTCACCGGAGCGGAAAACGTGACCCCCGCATGCTTGAAGGCCCGGAGCTTCTCGACCGCGAGATTGGCGATCTTGTGCTGCTCGCATTGCACGACAAAAGGGTAGGCCGTGTCGTTCTCCAGAATGGCATGATCGAACTCAGCCACGACGCTGCGTGTCGGCCGATCCCAGAACTGAAAGGTCCGCGCGACCAGGCCCCGTGCGATAATTTCATCCAGCAGTCCCACGCTGGCGAGCATTTCCAGCGTGGCCGGATGCAGCGTCGAAGCGCGGGGAGCGTCGTTGACGCTCTCCGCCGCCTCGAACACCCGAACCGGGATGCCGCGTTGCGCCAGCGCCAGCGCGGTGATCACACCGACCGGCCCGCCGCCGGCCACCAGAACCGGACCCTCGTTCATGGCGCACCCGCTACTGCTGCTTGACGCCGGCGAGGTCGACGGCCTCGGCCCAGGTCGCGACATCACGCGCAAGCATCGCCTTGTACTGCGCGGGCGAATTGCCCAGCGGATCGACCCCGAATTCCGACAGACGCGCGGCGAATTTCTCATCCTTCACGGCTGCGGCGACCTCCGCGGCAATTTTCTCGACGATCGGCGTCGGCGTGTTGGCCGGCGCCATCAGCCCGTTCCAGGTGAGGATCTCGAAATCGGGATAGCCGGATTCCGCGACGGTCGGCAGTTCGGGCGCCAGCGGCGAGCGCTTTTCGGACGAGAGCGCGATCATGCGCACGTTGCCGGCCTTGGCCTGCGGCAGCGCATCCGAGAAGTTGGAAAACATTGCGGGAATATGGCCCGCCACGACATCCGAGAGCGCGGGCGCGTTGCCCTTGTAGGGGACATGCGTCATCTCGAGGCCCGCCTTCTTCAGGAACAGCGCCATCGACAGATGGTTGAGGCTGCCGATACCGGCCGACCCATAGCTCAGTTGCCCCTTGCGCGCGCCGACGTAGTCGACAAATTCCTTGAGCGTTTTGACCGGGATGTCCTTGTTGACGACGATCACGAACGGGTTGGTCGCAATGTTGCTGACCGGCGTGAAATTCTTGATCGGGTCGTAGCGCACCTTGTTGATCGCAGGCACGATCGCCATGACAGGCAGGGCCGCGATAAACAGCGTGTGGCCGTCCGGCGCGGCCTTCGCAACCATGTCGGCTGCGATGGCTCCACCGGCACCGGGACGGTTCTCGACGACAAAGGACTGACCGAACGCATTGCTCAGCCGTTCGGCGGTAATGCGTGCGATGCCGTCGGTGTTGCCACCGGCGGCGAACGGAACGATCAGCGTGACCGGACGCTGAGGCCAATCCTGAGCCAATGCCGGGTTCTGACTAAAGGTGATCGCCGCTAAAGCAGCGGCAAGAGCCGCTGATCGTCCAAACGTGCCGCAAAAACTACGCATTGTAGAACTCCGCTCTGTGTGATCCGGCATCCAAGTTAGGCGGCGTCACTTCTTGTTGGAAACGCTCTTTTCGTAGAAGTGCACTTCGTACAACAGGCATCCGGTTTCCGACTTGAATGGGCCGTGTACCGCGCCAGGCGGGCGGCAGGCATAAGTCGGTGCTGTGAAGCGTTCGCCGCCGTTGCCGTTGGCATCGTTGCCGACGGTCAGGTCGCCCGACATCAGGTAGACTTCTTCCCAATGATCGTGGACGAAGGGGGCGGTGGTGTATTCGCCCGGCACGAAGCGCAGAAGGCGCGTGCGGCTGCCGGTCTTGCTGGCTTCGTCGAGGTCGCTGGTCAAGATCTTCTGCTGGATGCCGGCGGGGTAGCCCGGCGGAGACGCCCAGCCTTCGGTCATGTCGACGGAGAAGAATTCCAGATGTGGCTTTGTCATGGGGTCCCCCGCTCGAGATAGCGCGTGACGTTGCGACGGAACGAGTCGATGTGATCGATCATCGCCTGTGTGGCGGCGTCCGGATCGTGGTTTCTGATCGCCTCGAAGATGGCGCGATGCTCCTTCTGCACCTCACGATGATGCTCATGTGCGGTGAGGGAGATGAACCAGAAGCGGAGCGAGCGTTCGTGCAGGTTCTGGAGAATCCCCGACATGACGGAATTTTTCGCGGCGCGGGCGAGAGCGATGTGAAACTCACGGTCGAGCAGCATCATCTGTTCGATGTTGCGCACTTCCGTCCAGGCGTTGGCGCGGTTGAGAATGTCGCCGAGGACGGAAATGTCGATGTGATCGGCGCGTTCGGCAGCCAGCCTGGCGCAATAGGGCTCGTTGATCCGGCGCGCGTCGATGATCTGGGCGACTTCGTCGAGGCTGACGGGCTTCACGATCACGCCCTTGCGGGGAATGACCTCGAGCAGCCCGTCCTGGGTCAACCGGTCGATGGCCTGATGGACCGGCGTGCGGCCGATACCGATCGAGGCGGATACGAACGCTTCGTTGAGGTAGTCGCCCGGCTTGAACACGCAGGTGATTATGCGATGCTTGATCGCGTCATAGGCCGCGTCGCGCAGGGACGGCTGGATCGGGGTCACAACCGTCAGAGACGCGGGCGTCAGCGGCGATTGCTGGATTTGTTTGACGTTGCGTTTGTGTTTCATCGTGGTGTCAGCTGACAATCGGCAGAACCGTGATGTCGTAATCGCAGCGGATAGTTCGCTTCAGAACCGGGTCGATCAACTCGCACTCGAAACGACTGCCTGGGCGAATGCCGCCGATGGCAGCCAGCGTTCCGCAGAACATCACCGTGCCGTCCGGCAGGACGCCGCGATCGTCGTAAAGCGAGAGCAGGGAGGCCGGCGACAGCATCTGCGCCACCGATCCGTCCTGATAGAGTTCGCGCTTGCCATCGATCGTCGCATAGGAGCGCAGCTTGAGCTGGTCCCAGTGCGGCGCGACCGCATCGTAGCGCCAGAACGCCGAGCCGATCGGCTTGTCGCAAATCTGCTTCGATGCGGCGACGCCGTATGTCTCAAGCTTGCGATCGGTGTGATCGGAGCCGATGCCGACCCAGAGAACACCTTTGTGCTGCAGCAGCACAAACTCGGCCTCGCCGCTCGTGTCCTCTCCCAGAACCTCGATCACGCCGGCACAGGTCACACGCGACAGGCTGCCCAGATAGAAGATCGGTGTGCGCGACGGGGGCGAAACGCCCAGCGCCTTTAACTCCTCGATGTGGTGCGTCACCGCGGCGGCGTCGCGGCCGGTCCATCCCGCCACCACCAGTTTGGTGGGCGCGACGGTTTCGGTTCGGGCCAGGGGGTCGAAGAGGGTGAGGTCAAACATGGTCGCTTTGAAATTTCACTGAAATATTTGTAATCGTAGTCTTTCACAAATGCAAATAAAATAAGGTAGGTAGCCAGAAAAATTAGAAATTTCACTGGAATGTCGAGGTTCGGGGCGGCATGACGATGCCGGAGTGACGGCTCAAGGGAGACGGCGATGCATGTGGATGCGACGGACCGGACTGGTGTTTTGGACCTGAGCGCCACCGTCCACGGGGTGTTGCAGAGCTTCACGGACGGCGGCCATCGCGAAGCCGGGGTCCGGGAACAGCTCGAGCGGATCGCGGACCGGTCGGGAGAGGGAAGCCGGGCTTTCCTCAAGGTTTACGAGGCCGCAGTGACCGACGCAGCGGCCTACGACCGCGCGGCGCGGCACGGGACAGCGCTGCCGCGGTATGCAGGTGTCACCGTCAGCATCAAGGATCTGTTCGATGTTGCAGGCGAGGTGACGACCTCTGGGTCGAAGCTGCTCAAAGATGCCGCGCCGGCGGTGCGCGATGCCGTAGCCGTCGCGCGGCTGAAGTCCGCCGGCTTCATTCCGGTCGGCCGCACCAACATGACCGAATTTGCCTTCTCCGGCCTTGGCATCAATCCGCATTACGGCACGCCGCTCAATCCATACGATCGTAAGAGCCGGCGGATTCCCGGTGGCTCGTCATCCGGCGCGGCTGTCTCCGTCAGCGACGGCATGGCGACGGTCGCGCTGGGCACCGATACCGGCGGTTCGTGCCGCATCCCGGCAGCGCTGTGCGGCCTGGTCGGGTTCAAGCCGACCGCGTCGCGCGTCCCGTCAGACGGAGCGATGCCGCTGTCGACGTCGCTCGACTCGATCGGCAGCATCGGACGCTCGGTGGCATGCTGTGCGGCGGTCGACGAGGTTATCAGCGGACAATCGTTCGTCCCGTCGCCGGTGGATCTGTCGTCGCTGACGTTCGCCGTTCCTTTGGCCTATGTGCTCGACGATATCGACAAACCGACCGCGATGGCCTTCGACCGCGCGCTCCGACGGCTAGCAGCGGCGGGTGTGACGATCGTGACTGCCGAATTGCCAGCGCTTGCGGACATTCCGGTCATCAATGGCAAAGGCGGCCTCGCCGCGCGAGAGGCCTATCTCTATCATCGTCGTTGGCTTGAAGCGCGTGGCGACGCGTATGACCCTCGCGTTCTCGTTCGCATCCTCAAGGGCGAGGCGCAGACCGATGCCGATTATCGCGCGGTGCAGCGCGCAAGAGCCGATCTGATCGCCAGGTGTGACGCGAACACCAAAGGCTTCGACGCCGTGGTCATGCCAACCGTCCCGAAGATCGCGCCGACGCTCGACGAACTTGCAACCGACGAGGCTTACGGTCGGGTCAACCTGATGATGCTGCGCAATCCAACGATTGCCAACATGCTCAACCGGTGTGCGATCTCGCTCCCTTGCCAGGCCCCTGGGGAGGCGCCGGTGGGACTCATGCTGATGGGCCACCGAAATGAGGATCAACGGCTTCTGCAGATTGCTGACCTGGTCGAGCGCATTCTGCTCGCAACCTGATGGTTCAAGGCGCTGCGCCTCCTGAGGTCCGCACTAGAATTTCGCCGACACGGTTTTGCCGTTCGGCGGGGTGATCTGCACGACGCCCTTCGGTTGCTGAGGAAGCGCACCGTCCGCCTTGCCGGTCAGCTTGCCGTCTCCCACCTCCAGTGCAACGCGCTGGCTCTTCCCGCCGGCTGAGAGGATGGCGAGCCCCTTGTAGCCAGCGATTGCAATCGGCTTGTCGTCATGATCGCTGACATAGACCTCGACTACGTCACCCCTGGCGACAAGTTCCACGTGATAATCACCGGCCTCGGTCATCTGGCCGCCATTCTTACCCTTCTCGAGATGGGCATGGCCGTGCTTGTGCTGCGCATGCACCGCGCCCGGCAGTGCGAAGGCGAGCACCGCAGCGATAGCAACGATCTTGATGGTCATTTCAGTTTCCCTTGTTCAATAGGAGGTTGTTGCGGAGGCCGCTGAACTCGGCGCTCCAGTTTCGGTCTGAGCAGACATGCGTAACCGCTCTACCGCGTTGCGCCCGAATGCAAGCATCAGAAGCGGCGTCACGAAGGCGTCGAGCAGCGTGGCGCTGATCAGCCCGCCAAAGATCGTCACCGCCACCGGATGCAGGATTTCCTTTCCGGGGCTCGCCGGGTCGATCATCAACGGGACGAGCGCAACACCGGCCGAAAGAGCCGTCATCAGCACCGGCGTCATGCGCTCAAGGCAGCCGCGCGTGACGAGTTCGCGGCCCCACAGCATGTCCTCGTGCAGATGCAGATTGATGATGTGGCTGATCTTCAGGATGCCGTTGCGAGCAGCGATCCCGGTCAGCGTGATGAAACCGATCATGCTCGCGACCGAGAGCGGTTGGCCGACAAGCCACAGCGCCGCCACCGAGCCGATCAACGCCAGCGGCACGCTGCCGATGACGATCAGCGCCAGCACGCTCGATTTGTAGCGGCTGTATAGGATCGCGAAGATCAGAAGGAGCGACACCATTGACAGGAAACCGATAGTGCGTGCTGCCTGTTCCTGTGCCTGGAACGTGCCTTCCAGACTGACGAATGTGCCTTCCGGCATTTTGGTGGCCGCAAGTACCACGCGGATTTGCTCGATGAGATTCGCCATGTCGGCGCGGCCGTCGGAGTTGGCAAGCACCACCAGGCGGCGCCGCCCGTTCTCGCGAAGAATCTGGTTTGGACCCGTGGTTTCCTTAACTTCGGCAATCTGCCGCGCGGGAATCCAGCCCGACGGCGTTTCGATCAGCAGATCGCTCAGGCCTTGCGTCGTGCGCATGCTCTCCGGCAGCCGCATCACAACGTCGAAGCGGCGATAGCCGTCTATCACGCGCGACACCACGCGGCCGTTCGAGAGGCGGCTGATCTGCTCGATCACAGCGGCGGGCTGCACGCCATAGAGTGCGGCTCGGCCGTAATCGACCCTGATTTCGAGCTGCGGGATACGGACCTGCTTCTCGACCTGAACGTCGGTCAGTCCGGGGATGCTGGCAAGCCTGGTCCGCAACTCTTCGGCCTTGCTCCTCATGGCGTCGAGGTCGTCGCCAAAGATCTTCAGCGCAATCTCGGAGCGGATGCCGGTGAGCATGTGGTCGAGCCTGTGCGCGATCGGCTGCCCGACATTGACCGACAAGGGCAATACGGCGAGTCTGCTTCGGATATCGGCCACGATCTCTGTCTTGGCACGCGCCGACGGATTGAGGTCGACCTCCATTTCGTTGACATGGACGCCCTCCGCGTGCTCGTCGAGTTCGGCACGGCCAGTGCGGCGGCCGACCGACTTTACCTCCGGCACCTGCATGATGAGCTGTTCGGCGATGGTGCCGACACGGTTGGATTCGGCCAGCGAGACCCCCGGGTTGAACTGGACCAGGATATTGAACGTGCCCTCGTTGAAGGGGGGCAGGAACGAGCGCGGCAGCGTCAGTGCCGCCGCCGCTGCGGTGACAACCATGATCAGGGTTGCGCCAACGATCAGTCCCGCATTGTCGTAGGCGCGCGGCAGAGCTGCAGCGTAGAAGCGCTTCAGCACGCGCACCAGCCAGCTTTCGTGCGCGTCGAGTCGCTTCATGCCCGGGAGCATGTAATAGGCCATGACCGGCGTCAGCGTGATCGAGACCAGCAGGCTTGCCAGGATCGACACGATGTAGGCAACGCCGAGCGGGGTAAACAGCCGGCCCTCGATGCCCGACAATGCGAACAGCGGCACAAACACCAGTACGATGATCATCGTGGCGTAGACGATGCCGGATCGGACTTCCTGCGATGCGCTCACCACAACGTCGAAGACGGATCGTGGATAGCCGAGCGCACGGTTCTCGCGCAACCGGCGGAAGATGTTCTCGACGTCGACTACGGCGTCGTCCACGAGTTCGCCGATCGCAATTGCGATTCCGCCGAGGGTCATCGTGTTGATCGAGAGTCCGGCGAAGTAAAACACCACGGCCGTGATCAGGATCGAAGCCGGAATCGCTGTGAGCGAGATCGCCGTGGTTCGCCAGTTCATCAGGAACAGGAACAGCACCACGGCGACTACCAGGAAAGCTTCGAGCAGCACCGTCTGCACGTTACCGATCGAGGTCTCGATGAAGTTCGCCTGGCGGAACACGATCTGGTCCGCCTTGATGTTGTGCGGCAGTGCGGCGCTGAGTTCCTTCAGGGCCTCTTCGAGCTTGCGTGTCAGCGTTACGGTATCGACATTCGGCTGCTTCTCGATCGACACCAACACCGCCGGAGCGCCCATATAGCCGCCGTCGCCGCGCTTGGTGCGAGCGGCGAATTCGACAGTCCCGACCTGATGCAGAAACACCGGTTTGCCCTCGACCTTGGCAACGACCAGGTTGCGGAGATCGTCGAGACTGGTGGTGCGTCCGATATTGCGGATCAGATATTCGCGCGAATTGAGATCGGTAAAGCCGCCGCCGGCATTGGTACCGAAGGACGCAAGCGCTTTCTCGATCTGCTCATAATTGATGCCGAGGGCGCGGAGCGCCGGCGGTTGCGGCGATACACGATATTGCCGGACCTCGCCTCCAATCGGGATGACCTGCGCGACGCCCGGGATACTGAGCAACCGCGGCCGGATGGTGAAGTCGGCCGCCTCCCGCAGTTCCATCGGCGTCGCGCGGTCGCTCGTCACGGCGACCATCAGAATCTGCCCCATGATCGAGCCGATCGGCCCCATCATGGGCGTGACATTGGCCGGCAATTGCTCGCGCATCAGGTTGAGCCGCTCGGACACGAGCTGGCGGTTGCGATAGATGTCGCCGGCGGACCACTCGAACTCGACATAGACGAACGACAGACCCACCCCGGAGACCGAGCGCACACGCGCAACGCCGGGCACGCCATTCATCTGCGTTTCGATAGGGGAGGTGACGAGTTGCTCGACCTCGGGCGGCGCAAGTCCGTCCGCCTCGGTCATGATGGTGACGACCTGCTTGTTCAGATCTGGAAAGACGTCGACCGGGAGCTTGGTGACGGCATAGCCGCCGAAGGCCATCAGCGCCGCACTCAGCGCGAGCACCAGCATCCGGTTGCGCAGCGATTGGGTGACGAGGAGGGTAAACATCGGTTCGTCCCTCAGCGCACATGGTCGAGCAGTTCGGCGCCTTGCACCACGATCCGCTTGCCCGGATCGATGCCCGCCGCGATCAATACGCGTTCCGCATCGAGCGGCTCGATCCGAACCGGGCGCGGCTCGAATCGCTCTGCCGTCGTGTGTTCGAACACGAAATCCTGACCGTTGGCGGCGCGGATCACGGCGGTGCGCGGAGCCGCAATTCCTGATCGCTCGGCGCCTGTTTCGGCGAACACCGTCACGAACTGCCCGGCGCGCAAGTCCTTGCCGCCTTCGTCGACGGAGAAATGCACCGGGATCGACTGGCTGCGGTCGGCGAGGCCGGAGCCTCGGAACGTCAGCGTCAACGATTTGCCGTTTCCGGTCTTGGCGGAAGCACGGCCGGTGCGTGCGACAGGATCAAAGCTCAGCGCTTCGACCCACAATTTTCCGGGTGTTATAATGTGAAAGACCACCGCATTGCTCTGCGCGATCTGTCCGGTGATCGGTGTTCCCTCGGCGATGATGCCGGTGACGGGTGCAATCAGGGGCACCGGCTCGTTTCTGATCCTGTCGAGCGCCGCTCTGCGGTCCTTCAGGCCCTCCAGTTCGAGTCTTGTCTCTTCCTTCAATGTAAGGGCGACCGCGCCGCTGGTGACCAGCGATTCCTGCCGCGCCAGCCTGCGCTGCACGATGGCGATCTGCTGATCGAGTTCGCCCTGTCTCTGGCGCATGTCGGAGACGTCGATCGCCGCAATCGGCGGCGTGACATAGGCGAGAACGTCGCCTTCCTTCACTTGTGTGCCGAGCCGCGGAAAGCCACCGGGCGGGGGCGACAGCACGCCGCCGACGGCGGTCTGCACATAGCCGCTCGTGTTGGGATCGGGAATGATCCGGCCTGGCAGTTCGATTGTGCGCGCAAACTTGCCTTGTCCGATCTCGGCAGTTCGCACACCGAAGATGCGCTGGATCGGCTTCGGTACGAAGATGGCCCCATCAGGCTGGCGCTGCGCGCGCTGGTCACTGGTCGCCGCCGGCGCTTTGTCCGCTCCGTTATCATGGCCTTCGTGCGCGAGCGCGTCGCCGAGCCCGAACAGAACGACGATGACAGCGGCACTTACGGGTCGCGATCTGCGGATCAGACCGACAAGCACGGCGCCGAGCGTGAAGCCGGCCAAACCCATCGCCAGAGGCGATTGTGACAGCGACGCGAGCAGCATCGCCGCGCCGTTCTTCGGAGACACTCCCTCGCCGGAAGCGCCGTTTGAGGCGGGGATCTCGATTGTCACAGGCAGAATGTCGGGATCGCCGCCTGCTGCGACGGTGATGATCAGCTCGACGTGGCCACCCTTCTCCAGGAAAGGCGCATCCAGACTGTAGACGCCATTGCCGAGCGATTTTGCAGCTGCCGGGCCCGACGGCGTCTCGACCTCAATCGCGGCCTGCTCGATCGGGGCGTTGGTCTTATAGTCGTCGAGATAGATCGCAAGCGTCTTGCCTTGCGCTACCGCGACAATCTCAAAGCGCTCCGAATGCGCCTCGCCGCGCGGGGCGACGCTCGCAGGAGCGGCGGGCGCTTCGGGACCATGGTCGTGGCCCTCGTGCGCCGGAGCGGCGGTAGCGCCGAAGGTCAGGATGAATCCGGCGGCGGCAAATGCCGGCAGAATGTTGCGGAACATGGAGGCCAGTCCTTCGCATGAACGAAATCAAGCCGCCCGCCCATCGGGCGGACGGCCCGCGTCACGAGACGCGAGTCACGACGTTCAGGCGAAGGATTTAGGCGGTCGCGGTGGGCCTTCCCGCGCGAGGCTTGCGGGCAGGGCCGCATCCGGGCTCGGCAAGATCAAATATTTCGAGAGGCTCAGGGAGGTCCACGACGCAGGCGCAAGCGCGGTCGTGCAGCCAGAGCAATGCCCGGCGCCGCAACAGCCACGATCGCCGCAATCTCTGTCGGTCTGATGATCGGCCGGCATTGGAACTTTGGCCCGCATTTCCGCCGGCAGAACGACCGCCGGGGCTACAGACCTGGCGCTATCGCCTGCATGCGAGGCGGCATGTGCATGCGGCGCACCGCCATGGGCAGTTGCACCGGTCGCCGCGAGCGCGACCAGTAGAAACGCCATTAAGCCAAACAATGCGGATATTGCAGTCCGAACGACCATGGCGATTTATACATCGGCCACCACATTTTGCAAAGTGCAGCGCAGCATGGTGTCAGCGGTATGCGCCGTATCGGTAAACGTCCCCTCATTCGCGAGATCGCAACAGTGACAAGGGGTCCGGATTGCCTCAGGAGCGCCATGTTTCAAGCAGGGCTGCCGCCAAGATAACTGGTGACGATGCGCTTGTCGGATTCCAGGTCCGCAGGTGGGCCTTCAAGTGCGATGCGGCCCTGCTCCATCACGTAGCAATAATCGGCGATCTGCATGGCTGCCCTGGCGTTTTGCTCGACCACCAGCAGCGACACGCCGCGTTCACCGAGCCCGACGATGGTTCGAAAGATGTCGCGCACAATGCGCGGCGCCAGACCAAGAGAGGGTTCGTCCAGCATCAAAAGCTTCGGCTTGCCGATCAGGGCGCGGCCGAGCGCCAGCATCTGGCGCTCTCCGCCCGACAACGTGCCTGCGAGCTGACGATGCCGCTCTTTCAGCCGCGGAAACAGCGCGTAGATGTCTTCGCGCGCTTCCGCGAGCACCGCTGCACCTTCGCGCCTGCGGCTGAACGCACCGAGCGCGAGATTTTCTTCGACCGTGAGCTCGGCGAATAGCGCACGCTCCTCCGGCACCAGAAACAGACCGGAATCCACCCGGTCTTCGAGCGTACGCTGATTGCTGTTACTGCCGGCGAAAACGACGTTGCCGCCATAGGGCAAGGCGCCGATCAGCGCTTTCAGCAGGCTTGATTTTCCGGCGCCGTTCGGACCGATCACGGTGACGATCTGCCCCGCATCCAACCTCAAGCTGACATCGCGCACGGCTTCGATCTTGCCGTACGAAACCGAGATCCCGTTCGCTTCGAGCAGTGCGCTCATAGCGCGGCCCCTTCGGCTCGCCGTGTTCGCAGCGGCTTGTCATCGTCGATACCGCCAAGATAGGCCTCGATCACGCGCGGATCGTTGCGAATTTGCTCCGGCGTGCCTTCCGCAATCTTCACGCCGAAGTCGACCACGACCACCCGGTCGACCAAGTTCATGACGAAATCCATATCGTGCTCGACCAGCAGGATGGACAGGCCTTCCGCGCGCAATTGCTGCAGCAGGGTTGCAAGCTTCTGCTTCTCCCCGAACCGAAGCCCGGCGGCCGGCTCGTCGAGCAGCAGGACCTGCGGATCCGCAGCGAGGCCGCGCGCGATCTCGAGTAGCCGCTGCTGGCCGAGAGCGAGGCTGCCAGCGGGCAAGGTGGCGCAATCTGCGATTCCGACGCGCTCGAGCTGAGATTGCGCTTCGTGCAGGAGACGCGCTTCTTCCTGCCGGTCGAGCCGCGTGACAGCTGCGAGGAAGCCCGATCGACCGCGCAGATACGCACCAAGTGCGACATTCTCCAGCACGCTCATCTTCGACTGCATTACAACGTGCTGGAAGGTCCGGGCCACGCCGAGTCCGGCAATCAGCCGCGGCGGTAGAATGTCGATGCGACGGTCGCCAAAGTGGACTTCGCCGCCGTTGAGCGGAAGGAGGCCGGTCAGCAGGTTGAAGATCGTGCTCTTGCCGGCGCCATTCGGGCCGATCAGTGCGAGAATTTCTCCGGCACGCATATCGAAGGATACGTTCTGCACCGCCGCGAGACCGCCGAAGTTCTTGGAGATATCCTGCGCCGAAAGCAGGCGCTCGCCACGGGCCGGGAGCTGCCGGCGGGCGAGTGGTGCAGCCTTCGGTGGCGCGCGCAGCGGCGGAGGCGCCGGCAGCCAGCGCGCGATGAACGACATCAGGCCACCGCCCGCTGTTTGCAGCATCACCACGACCAGAATACCGAACACCGCGACTTCGTAGCCGCCGGCTCGTCCGAACAGCACCGGAAGCGTTTCGCGCAGCCAGCTGCGTGCGGCTTCGAATACGATCGGACCGATCAGTGCGCCGCCGAGCTGCCCAACGCCGCCGATGACCACCATGAAGAGATAGTCGATCGAGGCATTGACGCTGAACGGACTCGGATTGACGATGCGGATGTAGTGCGCATGCAGCCATCCGCTGATGCCGGCAAGCAGCGCGGCGAACACGAACACCTTGATCCGCAGCGGACCTGTGGGAACGCCGAAGCTCTCGGCCATGACTTCGGTCGGCAGGCTGCGGATCGCGCGTCCTGTGCGGCTGTTCAGCAGATTGGCTGCGGCGAGGAAGCTCAGCGCCACTAGGGTCCAGATCACGATATAGAAGTCGAACGGGGTGGTGATCGACAGTCCAAACAGTGAAATCGGCGGCAGGCCGGAAATGCCGTTGAAGCCGCCGAGGCCCGGCACGTTACCGAACAGGTAGAATAGGCCGATCGCCCAGACCAGCGTTCCCAGCACGAGGTAATGGCCCGCCAGGCGAACAGTAAGGAGGCCGAGCATCAGCGCGACGAATGCGGTGACGAGCAGGCTGACCGGCAGGGCTGCAACCGGCGCCCAGCCGTACTGGGTCGTCAGCAATGCGGTGGTGTATGCCGCCAGTCCGCAGAAGGCCGCCTGACCGAACGAGGTCATGCGCGCCACACCGGTCAGCACGACCAGTCCGACACCCACTAGGACCGCGAGGCCGATATAGGTCAGCGGCGAGATAATTCGGATCGAGAGAACGAACGGGGCGAGGGCGAAAATGGCAACCAGCGCGCCGATGAAAATCCGGTGCGCGCTCATTCGTCGTGCTCATGGGTTTCGTGGCCGCGCGGCTCGACGGCCGAGCGCCACAACAGGAAGGGGATCAGCAGCGCGAAGACGATCGCTTCCTTATAGGCCGATGCGTAAAAGGACGAGAAGCTCTCGACCAGACCGACCACGATCGCACCGAAGACCGCAAGCGGAAAGCTCACCATCCCGGCGACGACGGTGCCGACGAAACCCTTCAGTCCGATCAGAAAGCCCGAGTCGTAATAAAGCGTGGTCACCGGCCCGATCAGTATTCCCGAGAAGGCGCCGATCAGCGCCGCCAGAGTGAAGGCGAGAGCGCCTGCGGTCTCGGTCCGGATGCCGACGAGCCGCGCGCCAAACCGGTTGACCGCGGCTGCGCGCAATGCCTGTCCCCACAGGGTGCGACCCATGAACAGCCACAGCGCGACCATGATGATGGCCGAGGTCGCGACCACCAGCATCAGCTGCCATGAGATCCGGGTGAAGCCTGCATCGATGCGGCCCGGAATGAATGGCGGCGTCCGGAACCCTTCCGAACCAAAGAATACAAGACCGAGCCCCACCAGCGCGTAGTGGACAGCGATTGCGGCGAACATCAGCGTCAGGATCGATCTGTCAGCAAGCTGCTTGAAGGCCACGCGATAGAGCATGAACCCCATCGGCACGATCAGCGCGAGCGTGAAGAAGATCTGCACCGGGAGGATCGGTTTGGAGGCGGCGGTGAGTAACACGGCGCCGCCGACGATCAGTGGGGTCCCGAGTGAGATGCCGACCACCATGGACCAGTCTCGCCAATCGCCCGAGCGCCAGGAGCGCCAGGTTTCAACGGCCGCAGTGGTGAGCCCGAGCGCCCCGCACAGCCATACGGTCCCGGGCACCTGGCCTTGCTGCAAAAGCGCTAGCGTCAACGCCCCGAATACGAGGAAATCGCCCGCCGGCACCCAGAGTACGCGTGTGACCAGAAAGACCAGGAGTATCGACAGCGCCAGCAGCGCGTAGATGAAGCCTGTGGTGAGGCCGTCCTGAAGCAGAAGCAATCCGATGGTCGTGTTCATGGCGACAGGCGGCTACCGAAGGAAGTTGGCTGCCGCGGACGCGGCAGCCTGCTGATCTTGACGGAACTACTTCGCCAGACGGAAAGCGCCGTCCTTCACCATGATCATGACGCGGGCGCGCTCATCCACGCCGTAGTGATCGGTCGGCGTGTAACGATAGATCGCGTTGGTGCCGACGACTTCCTTGCCCGATTGCAGCGCGTCGCGCAAAGCCGCGCGAAATTCCGGGGTGCCCGGCTTGGCCTGCTTGACGGCTTCGGCCGCTGCGGCATCGACCAGCAGCATCGCATCCCACGCATAGCCGGCAATCGGACTGGCCGAGCCCTTGCCCCACTTGCCTTCATATTTCTGTATGAAGTCGAGCGAGACCTTCTTGATCGGATTGTCGTCGGCGAGATCGGCTGCGGCAACGACCGGCCCCGTTGGCATGCGCGCGTCCTCGACAGCTTTGCCGCCGGCGTCGATGAATGCCTTCGTGACCGTGCCGTGGGTGTGATAGATGCGGCCGTTATAGCCTTGATCCTTCAGCGTAACGTGCGGCAGGACCGCGGCCGTGCCGGATGCACCGACGAACACTGCATCGGGCGAACTCGCCATCAGCTTGAGGACCGGGGCGGTGACCGACGTGTCGGTGCGGTTGTAGCGCTCCGAAGCCACAATGTTGATGCCTTCCTTCTTGGCGACCTGATTCAGCGCATTCCAGTTCAGGTCGCCCCAGCCGTCGGCAAAGCCGATGAAGGCGACCGTCTTCATCTTGTTCTTCTTCATGTCCTCGATGATCGCGGACACCATGACCGGCACCGGATGGGGCAGGTTGAATACCCAGGGAAGCTTCGCCTCGGGGATCTGCATCGGGGAAAGGCCGATCTGCGGAGTCTTCGACTCAACGGCGACATCGCTCATCGCCGTGGCGGTGATGGTCGATGTCGACCCGAGGATGATGTCGACCTTGTCCTCGTCCACGAACTTGCGGGCATTCTTGACCGCGGTGGTCGGGTCGGTCGCGTCGTCCAGAAGGATCCAGCGTACCGGCACGCCGCCCAGTGTCTTGGGAAACACCTCGGCAGCGTTGCGATAGGGGATTCCGTTGGTGGCGTTGCCTCCCGTGAACGTGCCGGACAGCCCGACCTTGATCTCCTGAGACAATGCGGGCTGCGCGGCGAACAGGGCCGCGGCCAGTGCAATTGCGGACGTCGTGTATCTCTTCATCCCACTCTCCTTTTGATACCTTCGGTTTCAGACAATCCTAGAGGCTGGTGCTCAGTGTTGCGCGCATCGCGGACTTCAGCCCGTCGAGCTGCTGGATGAGTTCGCGCTTCTCTCGCTTCGGCATCTCCGCAAAAATTTCCTCGATCCAGTCGGCATGAATTGGCGCCATCTGAGCAAAGGCTTTGCGGCCGCCTTCCGTAAGCGTGATGACGGTGGCGCGACGGTCACCCTCCGCGGCCTGCCGCTTCACCATTCCGCGCTGCTCGAGATCGTCAACAACCGCGGTCACATTGGAGCCGGTGACGACGGTGCGGCGTGCGACCTCTCCCATGCGGATCCCTTCGGGCGCGCGGTCAAGCTGCGAGAGCAGATTGAACTGGGTCTGGTTTATGCCGAACGTTTCCTTGATCCGGTTCTTGACGCGTTGCTCGGCCGCGTGACCGCAGGCAAGCAGGCGGACCCACAATTGCAGGTCGAGCTTCTGCTTCTCGGGCGCGAGCCACGCCGGCTCGCGCTCACGAAGTCTGGGCTCTCCGATCTTTTTTGCCAGCGCTTTGGTCATGCCATGTCCTGTTGCGGAGCGAGCAGGGCGGGACGATAGAGTTTGCCGGTTGGACCGGTCGGCAGCCGTTCGACGATGTGGATCGCCTTCAGAAAGCGCATCGACGAAACCTGGGATTCCTGGCGCCATGTTTCGACCGCCTGCACGTCGAGACCGCTGTCGCCAACCACGACAAAAGCCTCCGCGCGCTGGCCCCATTTCGGATCCGGAACTCCGATGACGGCAGCCTGGCGGATGTCCGGATGGCTCATGAGCGCGGCCTCGATCTCCTCCGCCTGGATTTTCACGCCGCCTGAATTGATGACGTGATCGGTACGCCCGACCAGCACGACGCCGCCGTCTTCGGTCAGATAGCCGGTGTCGCCGCTCCGCCACCATCCATCCCGAAACCGTTGCGCCGTGCGTCCCGGATCCTTCCAGTAACCGCAAGCAAGCGACGGGCCAGACAGCATGATCTCGCCGGATTCTCCGACCGGCAGCGGTCGATCATTGCTGCCATTCGTCGCGACAACGCGTACACCGACGCCGGAAAGCGGGCGGCCGACAGGACGATCCTGCGTCGCGAATGCGTCCTCGTCGGCGACGATGCCGCAGCCACAGGCGCCTTCGGTGGACAAATAGGCCGCGCGGACCTTGTCCGTGATCCGCTTGCGGATCTGCTCGACATCGCTGCGGCTCGCCATTTCGCCGGACATGAAGGCGAGTCTGACGCTGGACAAATTGTAGCGCTCCGGCTCGGCGGCCAGCACCATGCGCCACATGGTCGGTACCAGCGGCGCGATGGTTATTCGCTCGTCGGCTAGTCCTTTGAGGAACGCCTGCGGCTCGAAGCGGCGCTGGAACCCCAGCCGCGTGCCGAGACAGACGAACGGGATGACCGTATTGCACCAGCCGCCGAACGAAGTGCCAATGCAGACAAGGACGGAATCGTCGCTATCGATCCCGCGATAGACATCGCGCCCGGCTTGAACGGAGCCGAGGGTCGAGGCATGGCTGTGCATGACGCCTTTCGGGCGGCCGGTTGAGCCGGACGACAGCACGATGGCAACAGGATCGTTTGGGCTGCCGCGATCGAGATCTCTGGTCGGCGCCGCGCTTGAATGATTAAAGTCGACGAGCGGCGCGAAGCGAACATCCGGCAAGGTCTGGGATAGAGCTTGCGCCCGGGCGGAGAACTCCTCATCGAACAGCACCAGCCTCGCTTCGAGCCAGACGATGGTCTCCGCCATCCGATCAGGCGATTCGAGGAGATGGAGGTTTGTCGCGATTGCGCCGAGCCGGATTGCGGAGAACCAGGCAAGTGTGTGCAGCACGCTCGGGCGGCTGAGGAACACGACCTTTTCGCCGGAGGCAAGGCCGTGCGCCTGAAGCGCGCCCGCCAGACGTGTGGATGTTTCCAGGGCCTGCGTACCGTTGAGGCGCAATTCGACATCGGCCAGGAAAGGCCGGTCATTACGGAGCGTTGCGGCAGCGGCGAAGCTCTCGCCCAATGTCGTCGGAGTTAAAGGCATCGACGTGGGCTGGCTCGCTGCGTTCATCAGCCTTGCCGCTCGCGATCCACATAATTGCGGCTGATGATCTGCTTCATCACCTCGTTGGTTCCGGCATAGATCCGGTGTACCCGAGCGTCGGCCCAGGCCCGCGCCACCGGGTATTCCCACATGTAACCGTAGCCGCCATGAAGCTGGACGCATTCGTCGAGTACGCGGTCGACGAGTTCGGTGGTCCAGAGCTTCGCTTTCGCCGCCATTTCCGGCGAGAGGCTGCCGTCAGCCAGGCTCGCGATGCACAGGTCGACAAAGGGCTGTCCGACGTCGATATCGGTGTCCAGCTCCGCCAGTTTGAAGCGCGTGTTCTGGAAGCTGACGATCGGCTTGCCAAAGGCGACACGGTTGCGCACATGCTCGAGTGTCGTCTCGAACGCCGAACGTGCCATCGCCATCGAGCGCACAGCGACCACCATGCGCTCCTGCGCCAGCCCGTGCATCAGCTGTTTCCAGCCCTTATTCTCCTCTCCGCCGAGTAACGCATCGGCCGGGACATGCATGTCGTCAAAGAACAACTCCGCGGTATCCTGCGCGTGATTGCCGACCTTTTTCAGTTTGCGGCCACGGCGAAAGCCCGGCGTCGTGGTATCGACCAGGAATAGCGACACCCCCTGGGCTCCGAGCCCGGGCTCCGTCTTGACCGCCAGCAATACGAGATCGGCGATGATGCCGTTGGTGATGAAAATCTTCGACCCGTTGATGCGATAGCCATTGCCATCGCGTCTGGCCTGAGTGCGGATGCCGGCGAGATCACTGCCGGAATTGGGCTCGGTGAGCCCGATCGCAGAGATCGTCTCGCCCTGCACCATGCGCGGCAGCCAGTATTGCTTCTGCTGGTCGGTGCCGAAATGGGTGAGAAACGGCGCGACGATATAGGCATGCATGTCCCAAGCGGGTGCAGCCAGATTGAGCCGGCCGAGCTCCTCGAGGACGATCGCGTCGAATTTGAAGTCGCCCCCGGCTCCGCCAAATTCTTCCGGCACACTTGTGCCAAGGAGCCCGACCTCGCCCGCACGCCGCCAGATCTGGCGTGGCGTGAAGCCATCGTCTTCCCATTGGGAATAGTGGGGTGCGACCTCGCTCTCCAGAAAACCGCGAACGCTGCGGCGAAACGCCTCGTGCTCCTCCTCGAATACGGAACGCTTGACCTCGAAGCCCATGACCCCATCCCTGACCCGACGGGATCATTTCACAACTGAAATATTCAGATTTCAAGTAGTTTGTTTCGCCTACGACTGCCGATCGCAACAATGTCCGGAAAACACGAGTGGCCGCTAACTGATGATGTGAAACCCTCGCGGGAATTTCTGCAGCGAGCGCACCCCGGTTTCGGTCACGACGACGAGGTTGCCGGTCTGCACGCCGGCCTTCCAGTCCCGGGTGACGACGTTCGGCTGGACCACCAGCGCCATGCCGCGCGACAGGGTCATGTCAGGGATATCGCCGGCGGCCGGCCGGCTTTGCGACCCGAGCACGGGGGGAAGATAGCCTCCGCCATATCCATGGATGAGGTCGTCTATAATCGTGAAGCCGGACTGTTCGATCAGCTGCGATGCGGCCACAAGATCGCGAACGTGGACTCGCGGTCGCATCCGCTCAAGGATAGCGTCGAGCACGGCATCAGCGACAGCGTGCAGGTCGCGATAGAGCGCGCTCGGCTGCTCGCCGATGAAGAACGTTCGAAGCACCTGTCCGGTATAGCCCCAGTAATCGACGCTGAGTTCGGTGGACATCACATCGCCGCTACAAAGCTTTCGTCCGGACGGATATTGCCGGGGGACAGCCGCATCGGACGCCGCCATCGAGGCGGTATGGAAATAGTGGATGAAATTGGTCGCGCCAAAGGGAAGGTACGGGGTCTGCACGATAGCCTGGAGTTCGCGCTCGCTCATTCCGGGTTTAGCGCCTTCGGCCAGCGCGGTGACCGCGACGTCAGTGAGGTCCGCCGCAAGTTCCAGCCATCGCAGCTCTTCATCGGACTTCACGAGCCGGACCTGCGTATAGGCCCGATTCATGTCGACCAAGTCGAACATCCCCGAAAGCATCTCAGCCTGGGCGACCGGAATTCTGCCGATGATCCCGACCCGCGCTTTTCCGGCCTTGGCCTGCTGCACGGCGCTGGCCGCCAGCCTGAGCGCTCCGGCTTCGCCCCACAGCACTTCGGTGTCATGTGCGAGCCGCTTTGCCAGTGGCAGATGGTTGAAGTGCTGAATGAACATCCGGCGCGGGGCACCGGGGACCATCAGCGTCACCGCTTCGGCCGTAACCGGCCAGCCGGTGATCCATCCGGTTGCGGTGCCGGCACGCATCGCTTCCGCCGCGATCAACGCATCCAGATTGTGCGCTGCGATGATGCTGGCCAACAGGCCGTCGCGACGCGCCATCTCGCCATCCGAGAAACGAGGATAATCCAGGTCGATCAGATCGGCGTAGCGTGCACCGATTTCGGCAACGAGCTGCGGAACCGACTTCATCAATTATTTCCTTGGCAGAAGTCTGCCGTACCATGATCGCGTGATGGGGTCTTTGATTGTCTATTTCTAATGGCCTTTCGGTATCAAGCGCGCCGCGCTTCTTGCCGTGACGCCGCGGCCTTCCCCGAAGAAAAAATCTAGACACAGGCTTGTGCTAGAGGCGAAAACGAGGTCCCGCACTTCCCATCTTACCTGAAATCGAAAGTTAGAGCGACGCACATGGCGAAACACGCAAGCGTAAAGGATGATCTGGTCACGTCCGCCATGGCGCATTGGGGTGCGCGGTTCGTCTCCAATGGCGTCGCGCTCGCGGATTTTGAAGAGATCACCGGAAGCCTCAAATCATGGGACGACTGGTGCGCCGCCTGGTCGGCGCGCGCCGCGGACCACGAGGACATGGGACGTATCGCGCTGGCGGAGCGTAATTTCATCAGCGCCGGCGAGCACCTCAATCGTGCGGCGGTCTATTATCATTTCGCGAAATTCCTGTTCGTGCATGACCTGCCGCAAATGAAGGCCGCCCATATGAAGGCGGTGGCTTGCCGCAGCGAAGCGCTGCCGTATCTGCGCCCGCCCGGCGAGCGCGTCGGCATTCCGTATGAGGGCAAGCAGCTCTACGGCCTTCTCCGCACGCCCGCCGGCATCGCAAAGCCGCCGGTTCTGGTGATGGTCGTCGGTCTCGATTCGGCCAAGGAGGAGACCGACGCTTATGAGCAGCCGTTCCTGGCGCGGGGCATTGCGACCCTGGTGTTCGATGGCCCCGGGCAAGGGGAGGGCGAGTATGACTTCGCGATCCGCGGCGACTACGAGGCCCCGGTCAAGGCGGTGTTCGACTGGCTGCAAGGCCGCAAGGATATCGATGTCGATCGTGCTGCTTTGTGGGGCGTCAGCATGGGCGGCTATTATGCGGCGCGCGCCGCGGCGTTCGAGAAGCGCGCAAAGGCCTGCATCTCACTCGCCGGTCCCTACAATCTCGTGGAATGCTGGGATACGATGCCCGAACTGACCCGCAACACCTTTCGGGTGCGGGCCAAATGCGAGACGATGGACGAAGCGCGCCAGCACGCGGCGACGTTGTCGCTCGAAGGCGTGGCGCAGAACATTACCTGTCCACTCTATATCGTCTCCGGCAAGCGCGACCGGGTGATCCCCTGGCAGCATGCCGAACGTCTGTCGCGCGACGCAAGCGGTGAAGTCGTTTTCAATCTGGTCGAAGACGGCAACCACATTGCCAATAACCGGCCGCACCGCTGGCGGCCGCAAAGCGCCGATTGGCTTGCGCGGCAACTCGGCGCTGTAACGACCGAAACCTGACGAATTCGACAATGCGAAATATTCGCCTGCGGCGTTGGCTTAGATGGCGGTAGCGCGCCGGGCAGTCGCGGCATCTCCCCGCTGCGGTTGATCGTCTCCGCCGTCTGAGGTTCTCCCGGCACGCAGCCCGCATGAGCCCGGTTGCGCCATCAATTGGAGTCGCAAGGCGGGCGGGGCGGTGGTCTAATCCGCTGCGGGAGGACTGCACGCCATGCCATACCAGCTTTCAGAAGAACAGCGCATGATGCGCGACTCCTGCCGCGCCTTCGCCGACGAGGTCATCACGCCTTTCATCCGCGACAACTGGCGGCGCGAGTGGGACATGAACGCCGGCGAACGCCTGCCCCGCGAAATCCTCGAGGCCGCGGACAAGGTCGGCATCCGAACGCTCGGAATCCCCGAGGAGTTCGGCGGCATGGAGCTCGACCCCAAGACCGAGGTGCAGACCTTCGCAATCATCGCCGAGGAGATTGCGCGCGGCGACTGCGGCCTCGCCGACAAGCTGGTGCAGAACTGGAAGATCTCCGTGTTGCTGCGTCACCTCGCACCTCGTCATTTGCAGGAGCATTGGTTCGGGCGCCTCATTGACGAGCCGCAGATGCTGTTCGCCCACTGCCTGACCGAGCCGCGCGGCGCCTCGGATCGCTGGCTTCCCTACAATGTTCCGGAAGCCGCCATGCATACCCGGGCCGAGAAGCGCGGCGACGAATGGGTCATCAATGGCCGCAAGCAATTCATCTCCAACGGCTTCGACGCCGGCCTCTATGTCGTCTACGCAAACACGAATCCAAAGGCCGGCATTCTTCAGGGTACGTCTTCGTTCATCGTGCCGCGTGATGCGCCCGGGCTCACCGTCGCACGCTGCAACGAGACGATGGGCGGCCGGTTCATGAACAACGGCGAGATCGTGTTCGAGGACTGTCGTGTCCCCGCCGACCATGTGCTGGCCGAGAACGACGCCATGCAGAAGGCGGGGGTCTATTTCCACCCGGGCAAGATCATTCAGGCCGCGAAGAATCTTGGCGTCGGTGTGGCCGCCTACGAACGCACGGCGGACTATGTCCAGAACTACGTTCAGGGCGGCCGGATCCTGATCAAGCATCAGGCCGTCGCCTGGCGGCTGGCCGACATGGCGATCCGGATCGAGGCGGTTCGTTCGCTGCTGGCGCGCACCGCGCAGGCGGTCAGCGACAAGGCGCCGGATGCCGATCCGCTCTGCAACATGACCAAGGTGTTCGCGTCCGAGGAAATCCTGAAGGTCTGCCAGCACGCCATGGAACTGCACGGCGGCAACGGCGCGATGCTCGAAGTCGGCATCGAGAAACTGTTTCGCGATGCGGCAATCTTCCTGCACTCGGATTCGACCGCCGATATCTCGCGCTTCAAGATTGTCAAGGCGCTGTTTCCGGAGACAGCCGGAAAATACGCCGGACCGGAGAACTGACTCGCGAGCGGCCTGCCCACTTTTTGACCGTGGATGACGATCTACGCACCGTACCTTCGGTTGCACGATTGTGGGCACTCCAATGGCATTGATCCGCTCAAGCCGATGGGTCAACATGCGTGTCAACAAATCGGGCAAACCCGACGTACCAAACCCAGGGAGGAACGTTATGGCCGGACAGCCGCGCGTCGCCTACGTGCAGCCCGCCCAGACGCACGTCCCGCCAATGCTGGGGACGCAAGGTGCTCTCGCGTGCCAAGGCAGCGGAGCAACACGGTGAATGTAGCGGCAAGCATTGCAATGGGCGGGACGAAACCCGCGAGCGCGCCCACGAGTGGCGGCGCGCGCATCCGGGTCTCCGGTCTCGGCAAGCGTTACGGCGGGCTCGAGGTTTTTCGCGACATCAATATGGAGATCGGTGATCGCGAGATCGTTGCGATCGTCGGCCCATCCGGTTGCGGCAAAACCACACTGCTCCGCTGCATCGACGGGCTGATCCCGCCGTCGTCCGGAAAGGTCGACATCTCGGGCACGGAAGTCACCGCGCCGCTCCCCGGCGTCGCGATGGTCTTCCAGCAGTTTGGCCTGTTTCCGTGGAAGACCGTTTTCAACAATGTCGCTTATGGCCTGCGGCTCGCCGGCGCATCGAAGACGCAGATCCGCGAGAGCGTGCCGCGCTTCGTCAAGCTCGTCGGCCTCGCCGGATTCGAGAACGCCTATCCCTACCAGCTCTCCGGCGGCATGCAGCAGCGCTGCGGCCTTGCCCGCGCGCTCGCCATCGAGCCCAGCGTCCTGCTGATGGACGAGCCGTTCGCCGCGGTCGACGCGCAAACGCGGGAGATTCTGCAATTCGAGTTGCTGCGCATATGGCAGATGCGTCCGACATGCATGGTGTTCGTGACACACTCCATTGAGGAGGCGGTGCTCATGGGCCACCGCGTGGTGGTGCTGAAAGGTCGCCCAGCGAGCGTCTTCGAGACCATCGAGGTGGATCTGCCCTTTCCACGCAACCGCGAGACACTCACGCTGCCGCGCTTTGCTGAGTTACGCGAGCATGTCTGGGCAACCCTGATGGACGAAGCGCGCGCGGCCGAACTTCAATTGCAGCGCTGAAGCCCTGCGCAAGACAAGAAACTTGAACAGGAACGCACAACGGAGAGAATCGATGAACCACCCCTATCGCATCGCCATTGCCGTTGCGGCGCTTGCTGTCGCCGGTCTCGGCGCGCCAGCGCTGGCGCAGGAAAAGAGCGTCACCATCGGCCTGCCGGGAATACCGCCGGTATTCGTGACCACGCAGGCCTACGTCGCCGAGCAGCAGGGATTTTTCAAAAAGCACGGACTCAAGGTGAGTTTGCGGCCGTTTGATTCCGGCGCCGCCGCTGCGCGCGCCGTGCAGTCGGGACAGATCGACCTTGCGATGTCGCCTTCGCCACTGATCGCGACGATGATTTCCAACAACCCCGACGTCGATCTCGCGCTGATTTACGGCTATCCGCGGCCGACCTGGAAGCTGGGCTCGCTCGATGGCTCGATCACCAAATGTGAGGACGTGAAGGGCAAGGCCGTGGGCGTCGACAGCCTCGGCGGCGCGCGTTCGATCGCGCTGAACCAGATGCTGCGCTCCTGCAACCTCAGCGCGGCCGATACCAACCAGGTTGCGCTCAGCGCCAATGTCGGTGCGGCAATGGTCTCGGGCCAGATACCCCTCGGCGTGCTGCACGTCGATGAGCTGCCGGCGATCGAGCGCGAAGCAAAGAAGAAAGTCGGTATCGTCGTCGACATCAACCAGACCCAGCCGGTGAACCATTATCTCGCGCTGACGGCGACGAAGAAAAGCATCGCCGAGAACCGTGACACGCTCATCAAGGTGCTCGCGGCGTATATTGAGGCCGAGCGGTTCCTCCGCGATCCCAAAAATGTCGAGGCGGCCGCCAAGGCCGCGGCTCCGACCGGCCGCAGCACCGAGGACGCCAAGGCTGCGATTCCGGACTATGTGAAGATCGGCTTCTGGCCGCAGGATAATGCGGGCCTCGCGAAGGAAAATCTCGAAGCGATCATCGGTGCCCAGAAGCGCGCCGGTAACATCAAGGGAACGCCGACGACCGTGGAGCGCCTTGCCGACACCTCGCTCTACGACGAGGCCGTCAAACTCGCAAAGTAAGCAGCATCGCAGCCGCCGGGAGCAACCCCGGCGGCTGTCTTCACTGGACAGCGCATGTTCTCCAAGCCGGATACCTGGTATCGCCTCGCCACCTACGCGGTTTCGCTCGCTGCCGGCGCGGCAATCTGGCAATTCGCCGCGAGCCAGACGCGGCCCTCGTTCCTGTCGAGCTTTACCGCCACGGTCGCGCGTATCTATGAATTCGCGCTCTCCGGCGTCCTGTGGAACGCGCTCTCCAGCTCGATGCTGGTTTATTTCACGGGCCTAGCCGCGGCGATTGTGTTCGGCATCGGCTTCGGGCTCCTGCTCGCGCGCCTCAGACTGCTGCGTGTCGGGCTCGAGAGCTACATCACGGTGCTCTATGCCACGCCGATGGTCGCGCTTATTCCCTTCATCATGTCGATGATGGGTTTCGGTTTCGCACCCAAGGTGCTGGTGGTGTTCCTGTTCGCTGTGTTCCCGATCCTCTACAACACGATCGAGGGCGCGCGCAGCCTGAAACCCGAATTGCTCGAAGTCGCGCAGTCCTTCCGCTCCGGTGAATGGGGAGTGTGGCGCGACGTGATGATCCCCTACACGCTGCCTTACGCCATGACCGGCGTGCGGCAGGGCATCGGCCGCGGTCTCGTCGGCCTTGTCGCCGGCGAGTTCTTCCTGTCGGGTACCGGAATCGGCCTCCTCATTATGCAGAGCGAGCGCGACTTCGACGTGCCGGGCCTCTACGGCTCGATCCTGATCGTCACGATCCTCGGCGTCGTGCTGATGGGCATCGGCCGGATGCTGGAGAACCACTTTGCTGCCTGGCGGGGACTGGGCCGATGAGCGCGCCGGACCTCTCGCTCGCTTCCCCCCGTGCTGCCGGCTGGCGCGCATGGATCAGCCCTGAGGCTGCGGCCCGTATCGCGGCGGGCTTTGCGATCCTGCTTTTCTGGGAGGTGGCCGTCCGGCTCTGGGCGCCGGCCTTCGTCGCACGGCCCTCGCGCATCGCCGCCGTATTTCCTACAGTGATCGTCGACCCGGTGTTGTGGCAGGCCGCGGGCGCCACGCTCGGTGCGGTAGTGCAGGGGCTTGCCATCGCCATCGTCCTTGGCACCGCCATCGGCGTCGCCATCGGCCGCCTGCCGGTCGTCGACCGTCTCCTCCAGATTTATGTCAGCGGCCTGTTCGCGATGCCGATGGTGGCGATCCTGCCGCTGCTGACGCTTTATTTCGGCTATACCGGCGACGCGCGCCTCGCCACCGTGGTCTTCGCCGCGGTCTTCGCGATCATCATCAACGTCTCGGACGGCGCCAAGGCGGTGCCGCCGGAATATATCGAGGTGTCGCGTTCGTTCCGCGGTTCAGGCTGGTCGCGCTTGTTCGACGTCGTGCTGCCTTCCTCGGTCCCCTATCTGCTCGCCGGATTGAAACTCGCCGCCGGCCGCGCGCTGATCGCGGCGGTGATCGCGGAGTTCTATGCGGCGATCCCCGGCCTTGGCTTTTACATCCTCTTCAACACCCGCACCTTCAAGCACAGCGAAGCGTTCGTCGCGGTTGCGATGCTCGCGCTGGTGGGCGTCCTGTTTGAACTTCTGCTGACCAGAGGCACAAAGAAGCTCCTTCCCTGGTATCGCCGCGACGAAGCGCGCGACTGAACCGTCGGAGCTGAGAGGAGCGAAACCCGCGCCGATCCGGTTTTCGCGAGGCGGCACGAGGTCGAGGCGTCGTCATCGCGAACGGAAGCGATCAGGGAACGGACGCGGTCAGTCTCTGGCTATCATGAAAGCGCCGAAGAACCGCGCAAGGTCGTCGAAGGCGTCCAGCGGCAGGATAGCCGCGACATACTGATCCGGCCGCGTGACAATCATGCATCCGCGCTCGCGGTCGATGCCGCGCATGTCGAAGATGTCACGACCGGACCGCAGGTCGGGGCAATACATCTTCTCGTAGTCCTGAAGTCCGTAGCGTCCCTTGCGAGGCAACAGCAGGGCGGGCATGGCGCCGATATCGAGGTCGCGATGCGCCTGCTGGAAAATCGCGCGCAGATCGATGACCGAGTCGACGTCTTGTCCGGCGGGCGTGTAAGTGCGGATCGGCGAGTCCGGCCCATCCGCAAGGAAATTGCACAACGCTGCGATCCGCGATGTTGGCGCCGCCGGATCGCCGCGATCGCAGAAGGCATAGATGCGCCAGCGGCCGTCAGCCTTGGCAACATGGCCCAGACCGGTCGCCTTGGCATCGCCCAACCGGATGACGGGCGCGGAATGAAAGCGCATGCCAATGGTGAGTCCGGTGGCGAGCGCCTGATGCGTCGCCGCGCCCGTGAGGTCGGATTGGGTGTATTTCGTCGCGGTACCAGCGGTGTAGCGGCCATGCTTGACGAAATAGTTTTGTATTTCCGCCGGGTCGACGCCCGTCCCGTGGGGGTCGTCCGCCGATTTCAGCGGCGCACTGATCATCTTCGCCCATTCGCGATCGTAATCGATCAGCTCCTTGGCGATGGCCTGCCGCTCTGCAGAATAGCTGTGCAACAGCGATGGCGCGCATTGTCCGCGCAAGACCGCCGCGAGTTTCCATCCGAGATTGAACGCGTCCTGCATCGATACGTTCATGCCCTGGCCGGATTTCGGGCTGTGGGTGTGGCAGGCGTCACCCGCGATGAAGACGCGAGGCGTGCGCGATGCCACTTGCTCGGCCGGCACGTCGTCGAACTTGTCGCAAAGCCGCTGTCCGATCTCGTAAACCGACCACCACGCGACTTCCTTCACCTCGAATGAATAAGGACTGAGGATGCGTTGCGTCGCGGCGATCAGATGATCGACGGTGATGTTGCGGTTCGAGACCCGTTCGTGTTTCCGCAACTCGTCGAGTTCCACATAGATGCGGACCATGTAGCCGCCTTCGCGCGGGATCAGGACGATGTTGCCTTCGCTGGCGGACTGGATCAGCGCCTTCAGACGGATATCGGGAAAGTCGGTGACGGCAAGCACATCCATCACGCCCCAGGCCTGATTGGCCGAGTCGCCCTTGAGTTCCAGTCCCAGCGATTGCCGCACCGCGCTGCGCGCACCATCGCAGCCGACCACATAGCGCGCCCTGACCTTTTCGATCTGGCCCTTGTGATCCGGATCGACACGCTCGAGCGAAACCGTCACCGGATGGCTCGGCACGTGGGCACTCGACACCGCAGGGTCAATCTCAACGCCGGCCAGCCGTCGCGAGTAATCCGGCTCCAGCCGGTTCGGCGAATTGCGCATGACGGTCAGATAGAAATCATGCACACGCGCCTGGTTGAGAATCATGTGGGGAAATTCGGACAGCCCCTCTTCGACATCATCAATGCGGCCCGAGCGTATGATCCTGTCCCTGTCGCTGTCGTCCGGCTTCCAGAAAACGGTCTCGTTGACCCAATAGCCCTCCCGCATGACGCGATCGGCGATGCCGAAGGCGTGAAACATCTCCATGGTCCGGCAGGCGATTCCATCGGCCTGTCCGAGCTGGAGTGGGCCGGACTTCTGCTCGACGATCCGTGTCTTGATGTCGGGAAAGGCGGCCATCTGCGTGGCCAGCGTCAACCCGGCCGGCCCGCATCCCACGATCAGGACGTCGACCTCATCCGGCAGCGCGTCCGACCGGGGAGAGGATTTATAGCCGTCCGAAGGATCCAGAATGTCCGGGTCTCCGGTCCGGAAGCCGTTGAGATGAAACTGCATGCCAAGGGCCCCCGACGCCTCTGCCCGACCGACGAAAGGTCGGCCACTGTCAGTCCATTCCATAGCAATAATCTCAAAATATGGAAATTGTGAAATTCATGATACGAGGAATTGTGAATAATTGAGAATTTGGACTGACGGATGTCAGGGTTCGGCCGATATCGTGCGGTGCTTGAGCTGTTCACCGAAGCCCGGTCGAGCTGGACGGTGCCGGCTCTCTCGCAATCGTTGGATCTGCCGGGAAGCACCGCTTATCGGACCGTGCGCGAATTGGTGAAGGCCGGATTTCTTGAGCCGTCGGCAGGCGCGAGCTACCGGCTCGGCGCCGCCTTCCTGATCTACGATCGGCTGATACGCTTGACCGATCCACTGATCGGCGCCGGATATGGCATTCTCCAGGAGGCGGTGCGGCAGGCGCATATTCCCTGCGTTGGTTTGCTCGCGCGCCTTCATCATGAGACGGTCATGTGTATCGCCGAGGACGCGACGTCGGCCGCAGACTTTCGCTCCAGCTATCAGCGCGGACGGTTGATGCCTCTGACCAAAGGCGCGACCTCCACGGTCATCCTCGCGCAACTGAGTGGCCGAAAGCTTGGCAAGCTATTGAAAACCGTCGCCGAGGATACCCAGCCGTTGGGCGCTACGGCCGAGGAGTTCAGGGACAATCTCGCTCGAATCCGCAAGAATGGCTTTTGCATCAGCCGTGGAGAGATCGACGCCGGCCTCGTCGGCATTGCGGCGCCAATCGTCGCGCCGGATCTCGGGATCATGGCAAGCCTGAGCCTGGTCCTGTCGGCCGACGGACTTACGGATGCGGTCGAGCGGCGCATCACATTGCTGACGGTTTCTTCGGCTGCGCTGGTGAGCGAGCAGCTGAGGCGGCACAATCGCTGAACAATAAATTGGACTTGGAAGGGGAAGCCCGATGAAGCCGCTCATTCGTCAGATGGGTTATGTCGCGGTTGCAACGCCGAACCCGCAAGGATCGGCGAAAGACCTCTCCGATATCGTCGGTCTGTCCATCACGCGCGAGACTGCCGACGCAGTTCATCTCACGTCCAACAAGAAAGCGTGCGAGGTCGTTTTCGTGAAAGGCGACCGACCGGGCATCCGTGCCGTGGGACTGGAAGCGATCGACGAAGCCGCCGTCGATGAAATTCTCGCGCGGGCCAGGGCGGACAATATCGAAATCCTGTCCGATGCGCCGCTGGTCGATCGCGCCCGGCGCGCGGTGCGCCTTCGTACGCCGTTCGGTCCGATTTTCGAGGTCCATACTCCGGTCGAGCGGCGGCCTGAACAAGGCCCGAATTTGCTGAGCGATGGGCGTCACGCCCGCCGGCTGGACCACGTCAATCTGCGCGTGAACGATACCCGGGCATTTTATGACTTCATGACCTCATTTCTTGGGATGAAGCTCTCGGACCGGACGACGAATTTCGAGCGCGCGTGGTATCGCGCAGAGGACGGCTTCCATCACACCATTGCCGCGGCGCGCGGCGAGGGCATCCATCATTACGGATTCGATGCGAACAGCGTCATCGATCTCGCTTCCGTCGCCGACAATCTGGTTGCGCGTGGACGTCAGCTGCTCTGGGGCGTCGGCCGTCACGGGCCCGGCAACAATATCTTTTCGTATTACCTCGACCCGAACGGTGTCGTGATAGAGGTCTCGTTCGGCATGGATCGCATCGACAATGACGACCTGTATGTTCCGGGCAACTGGCCGTTCGATTCGAAAAGCAACGTGCTTGATCTCTGGGGTTCCAAGCCGCCGGAGCAATATGGCCGATCGGTCTCGGCGTTTGTGGTCTGACCTGTCGCGTCACGCGGCGACTGCCGCGACATATCATCACCGTTGAAGCCGCATCCCGCCTCGCGAACCCATCGCGTTACAACAGCGCACTCCGCCTGTGTCCGTGGAAATGCGGAACACAGGCGCGCGCGCCGCATTGGTCCTGTGTGTCCGCTTCGTGTCCGAGAACGAAGCAAAAGCGAAACAAGACCAATGGAAGGAGTTCTTCACATGATCCGCATAACGGCCGCTGTCGCGGTTGCGGCCATGATCGCCGCCAGTGCCGCGCAGGCACAGAATGCGCCGCCTCCGGGCAACGTCAATCCGGGTTCGATGCAGTCCGGCGCGGAGCAGACGGGTGCGCCGAACCAGCCGCGCAGTGGGAATTACGGCGCGATCAAGGGCACGACCGGCTCCGGCATCAGTTCTCCCGATACCAATCCGACGGTCGATGGCACCAATGCCAACGTCAAGCCGAGTTCGCCCGAGGCGGGTTCGGAGCCGTCCGGCGAGCCCGCCGGAGAGCGGCGTTAACGCAATAAGTGTTGGGTAATTTGGATTGGGCGAGAGCGCCGGCGCGGCGCTCTCGTCCTTGTGATCGTGACTTTGAATCAATCTGCATCGCCTGCACGCACGGTCTGCACATCGTCGCGATGAAAATGCCCCAACACCGTCATGATCGAAACGGAACGCCCGGTGCAGTGCAGCATTGGTGCCCGGGTGCGCGTTCGGGCTTCCCCGAAACAGCGACGCCCTGATCGTTAGAAACGGAGTTACTCATGAATCGCATTATCACCGCAGTCACCGTCGGCGCGCTCGCGACGGCCTTCGCCATTGCCCCTGCGGTCGCGCAAAACCTGCCGCCTCCCGGCAATGTTAACCCCGGCTCGCTGAATTCAGGCGCCGAGGAAACCGGAGCGGAGAACCAGCCGCGGAGTTTCTCGCCTTATTACGGCGGTCCCCGTGCCTATTACGGTCCCGGTGCCACTTACGCTCCCGGCTACGACGCTTATGCCGCGCAACCGGGCATGAGCTATGGCCCGTTTGGCTATGCACCGGGCTATGGGCCGTACGGGCTTGGCACCGGTGGTGCCGGAGCGATCGGCTCGAACAACTAGCCCGGTTTGAACGCGGCTTTTTGAGTCACGGAAGGCCCCGGCATGTGCCGGGGCTTTTCGTTTTGTGCGGTCCAAAACTGCACAGCTGCCACTCAATGCTTGCGCGCGCTGACGCGATAGCCCGCGATGGTGGTTTCGCCCAGCGATCTTGCGGCTTCCAGCCGGTGCAAGCCCTCCACCAGCACGAAGCGGTCGCCGTCCGGCCGGACCAGGATCGGTGTCTGCAATCCTTCGGCGAGGATTGCGGCCGCAAGCGCATCGACCTTCGCCTGCTCCAGCGTGGCGCGTCGTTTAACCGGCACATAGATGCGGGCGATCTCGAACATCTCGCGTTTCATCATGATGGCACAGGCTAGCATGGTTGCGGGCAGGACGCGATCCGGCTGTGGCAATACGGCGCCGGTCGCGAGTGGCGTCTTCACGTGGACAAGGCCCCGCCTGCCGTGTGACCCTGCGTCCCGCTTCAAATTCGAATCCGAGGGCGCCATGCCGTTCAACTCAAGACAGATGTTCATGATCGCGCTGTTCGCGATTTTCTGGACCGCCTTCATGCTGTGGTGGAATGGCGATTACGGTACCGTGCGCGTCGCTATCATGCTGGCGATCGGGGTCGGCATCGCTCTGGTCTGGGGCTTCTGGATGAAGAAATACGGCGCGTGGAAGGATCAGGCGTGACCGGGAGTTCTCAGTACAGAACTGCGCCCGGGGCGGCGCACTTACGCCTGACGTGACGCCCCCTCAGGCCCGCGCTGCTCGGTCACCCGCACCGCCAACACCCAGACGACCGGCAGCAGCACGGCCAGCGTTCCGAAGAAGCCGAGCACGCTGAGCATGTCGTGAATGCCCGGAAAATTATCCAGGACAATCCCGACGGTTGCCGCAAGCGCTACCGCTCCGAGCGCCATCACCGCGAACGTCAAAAGCAATGTCAGACCTTGCATGGCGACCTCCCGGATGTGGTTGGCCGTCAACGTGGGGAGGGGCCTGTGGTTCAGAGGTGCGACGATTTGTGTGGGGCAAGTTCGCGTCAGTCCTTTCGCAATTCGCCGATGCTGCGCGGTTTGGGAGAGGGATTGCCGGTATGCTTCCACCAACCCTCGGCAGCGAAGGCCAAGATCTCTAACGCGCTATCCATGGCGTCGTCGATGTTGTCGCGCCGGTGATCACACCTGCACCCGCTTCAAAATCGTGATGAGGCCGTACGTTAATTTCCGGTGGTGTTGATTCGCGTCGCGGCCGCTACACCCGCTCCACGAAACTATCCACCACGCGCTTTTCGCCGGCCTTGTCGAACTGGATGGTCAGCTTGTTGCCATCCACCGCGACCACATTGCCGTTGCCGAACTTTATGTGGAACACGCGGTCGCCCCGGGTGAAGGCGGACGCCACGCCGGTCGACTTGGCGACCAGTTCGCCCTCGATGGTGAGCGGTTCGCGGCGTGCGGCGAAGCGGCCTTTGGCTGCGCCGGTGGTGCGGGAGGCATGGGAGCCCGCGCGCCCGCCGAAGTCACCCCCCCCCC
>Ga0209906_100089_pt1 | contig 138057 bp, 143 predicted proteins | sample FECB24metaG_FD_188303 | JGI IMG/M metagenome (GOLD analysis project Ga0209906, IMG submission 188303) | Cyanobacterial communities from the Joint Genome Institute, California, USA from Joint Genome Institute, California, USA - FECB-24 metaG... ... | reverse complement strand
CTGATCTCAACAAGAGGTGCGACATAGGAAAGGGCCCGATCGGGCCCTTTCCTATGTCGCACCCATCTCACGCAAGTGGCCGGCTTTTACTCCGCCGCGCTGGCCTGGAATTGCTCCGCCGTTGACAAATGCGCCGAAAGTTGGAGTTCGATGGAGATCTTGCCTTAGCCTGGTCACGGCTGCGAGCCTGATTGGCAGATGCCCCTTGTCAGGCTACGCTGAGCCTTCCGAGGGGGCATCCAATGGCGGGCTACTTTGGCACACCGACGCAGCAAAGCCTGCAGGCAAAGGCCGAGGCAAGTGCTGGTTTTATCCTTTCGACGGCCGGCGCCTGCCAAACGGGCCGCACCATGGGCTGCGATGACCCTGAGCTGCTGGGGTGGGAACGGATCGCTGCATTCCTCGATCGCGACGGTGTCTGCGGCTTCCGTCTGATCCCATCCGGAAAGATGGACACTCTGCAGTCTCGTCTGGAACAGCACGGTTTCCGTTTTGATAGATGGGACGTTTTCCTAGCGGACCGAAAATCCGCTCTTACGGTTTCGGAGGCGATCCTGTCCCGCGGTCTGCCGGATGGACTCAGCGAATTAAAGCGTCCCGAGGACCCGGAGGGTCAGGACACGTTCAAAATTCAGACCCTGATGAACGCCGCCGGGGTTGTGCCGTTTTCAGGCTCAATGCTGACCGGGACCGCAGCGCCTGCCTCAACCGTGTCGGTGGGCGACAAGGATAGGGCTGTCCTGGCCACCGCCCACGGCTACCTGCCGCACAACTCTTTCAGTCCGTATCACAAGTACGCATGGGGCGGACTTGTTGCTGTAGACGAAGGGCAGCGGGGTCATGGGCTGGGCCGTTACGTTAACGCACTCATGATCGTCAGCGTATTCCGCGATCTCGACGCGACCCACATCTACGAGCTAATATCGCCGTCGAACTTACCGTCGCGCCGAATGGTCGAGGCGTGTGGGCTGCGCCACGAGCCTGGACTTGTATGTGGGGTCGCGACGCCCCTCCAGAGCGCACGTCTGACGCGGTAATTTGACCTTGCTCGGGGAGCTTTGGAAGAAGCAAGCTGAACGACATCATCGCGCCAAGTACCGTTTGAAACCGGACGGTCTCCTTCCGGCCCCCAACCCGACCTTTGACGATAGCAGCCCACCCGCCAGTTCGAAAGTTTGGTGCGTGTCTCTTGCGCTTAGCGCTGGACGATGTGAAATCGTCCCCAGCACTGGCCCTAAAAACCCAATGAATTCAACGCTACAAAGCTTGGGGCTAAAATGCCGTAGTCCCCAGCTTTGGAGAATGGCGGGCGCGGAGAGCGCCTTTTTGCGGAGATTGCGAATAACCGAACTCCCCAGCCTATCGCCGAAATGCCCGCGAATGCTGCGTTTTCGGCGCCGAACCAAGCCACCAGAGAATATCTTCGAGGAGAAGAGTGGTAGCGGGAAGTGGATTCGAACCACCGACCCCAGGATTATGATTCCCGTGCTCTAACCAACTGAGCTATCCCGCCACACAGGCGATCCGCTATGCGCACGTGCCGAAGCCGTGCCCGGATGCCGAGGCAGCGGGGATATACGGGCGGGACCGTTGCGGTGTCAAGCTTGCAGCGGCGGGCGCCGGCGAAGTTTCCACGCGCGTTCCATTTAGAGATGCAATCAATCGTGCGGTGGCCGGGCTTGAGTTCATGTGACGGCACGGTTAAGTCTCCGCACCACCCTGTAGCGTCCCCGGATTGAAGTTCCCGACTTGATGAAACCGCGCATTGCTGTCCTCGGATGCGGATATTGGGGCTCCAATCATATCCGCACGTTGAAGGGGCTTGGCGTATTGCGTGCGGTGTCCGATCTCAACGCGGCGCGCGCAGAGGGCTTCGCCGCCGAACAGGACTGCCTGGCGATCGCGCCGGAGGACCTCTATCAGCGCGACGACATCGATGCGATCGTCATGGCACTGCCGCCCCAATTCCACGCAGAGCAGGCCATTCGCGCGGTCACGGCCGGCAAGGACGTGCTGGTGGAAAAGCCGATAGCGCTGACGGTCGTCGACGCGGAGCGGGCCGTTGCAGCGGCGCAAGCGCACAAGCGGGTCTTCATGACCGGGCATGTGCTGCGCTTCCATCCGGCCTTCGAAAAGCTCAAGGCGCTGATCGACGCGGGCGAACTCGGGGAGGTCAAGTACATTCACTCGCACCGTCTCGGCCTGGGAAAATTCCATACCGAAAACGATGCGCTGTGGGACCTTGCGCCGCATGACCTTTCCATGATCCTCGCCATCACCGGCGAGGCTCCGTCGGAGGTTCGCGGGGAAGGGGCGGCGCTGCTTGATCATCTCAGCGACTTCGCCCATGTGCACATGCGGTTTCCGAGCGGCATCCGCAGCCACCTTTTTGCGTCCCGGCTGAACCCTTATCGCGAGCGGCGGCTGACCGTGGTCGGCACAAGGGCAATGGCGGTTTTCGACGATGTCGAGCCGTGGGAGCGCAAGCTGGCCGTCTACCGCCACGCGATCTGGCAAGACAGCGGACACTGGGCGTTTACGGCCAACGAGCCAGCCTATGTGCCGGTCGAGGACGGCATGCCGCTCACCCGCGAGTTGGAGCATTTCCTGCACTGCATCGAAACACGGGAAAGCCCGCGCACCAGCGGCGAGGAAGCCATCACAGTGCTGCGCATCCTGACAGCTGGAACCGTCATCCACGATTGAAAGCCGAACCGGGCGTCAAGGCGCCCGATCGCACCGTTGGGACGAGTCAAGCCACCGCGATGCTGCGCGCCAATTTCGACAGCATGGCCTCGGCCTCTGCCCCGCGTTCGGAGCGCGCGATGAAGCCGCCGCCGAGGACACGCGCGGCATTGCCGTCATCATCGTAGAAAACGCAGGCCTGACCGGGCGCGATGCCCGATTCGCCGGCAGCGAGTTCCACCCAGGCAACGCCGGCGCGACGATAGAGGGTCGCCTGCCGTGGCGGACGCGTCGAGCGCACCTTGGCAAACAACTCGATCCCGGCTTCGCCAGTGTCGTCGATGCTCTCGTCGCCCAGCCAGTTGAGGTCGCGCAGGTAGATCTTGTGCGTGTCCAGCGCTTCGCGCGGTCCCACGATCAGCCGCGCGCGCTGAGCGTCGAGATGCACGACATAGAGCGGATCGCCGGAAGCGATCCCGATGCCGCGTCGCTGGCCGACCGTATAGTGCAGAATGCCCTCATGCCGGCCGAGCACGCGCCCGTCTATATGGACGATCTCTCCCGGCGTGGCGGCAGCCGGCTTCAGCTTGGCGATGATGTCGGAATAGCGCCCCTGCGGCACAAAGCAGATGTCCTGGCTGTCCTGCTTGTCGGCAATCGCGAGGCCAAGCTCGGTGGCGATGGCGCGAACCTCGGGCTTGGACAGTCCGCCAAGCGGAAAGCGCAGATAGTCGATCTGGTCCTGTGTCGTGGCAAACAGGAAGTAGCTCTGGTCGCGGTCGCTGTCGACGGGGCGAAACAGCGCCCGGTGGGCGCCGTTGGCGCGGCTGCGTACATAGTGGCCCGTGGCCAGTGCCGCCGCGCCCAGATCGCGCGCGGTGGCCAAGAGATCCGCGAACTTCACCGTCTGGTTGCACGCCACGCAGGGAATGGGCGTCTCGCCCGCCACATAGCTCTCGGCAAAGGGGTCGATCACCGCCTTGCGGAACCGTTCTTCGTAGTCCAGCACATAGTGGGGAATACCGAGCGTCTCGCAGACGCGGCGCGCATCATCGATGTCGCGGCCGGCGCAGCACGAGCCCGCGCGGTGGCTGGTGGCGCCCTGGTCGTAGAGCTGAAGCGTCACGCCGACGACATCGTAGCCGTCGCGCCTGAGGATTCCAGCCACAACGGAGGAATCCACGCCGCCCGACATCGCCACGACGATGCGCGTGTCTTCCGGGCGAGCGGGCAGGTCGAGGCTGTTCATGGTCCTGATTTCCGGGTTCGGATGGCCACTGTCATGGCGCTACCCAGAATATAGGTCAAGTCCCGTCGATTCTCCAGAATTTACAGTTTCGCCCCAACTATCGGAAAATGCTTCGTTTTCCCGCCTGGCCGGGACGATTCTACGGCTGATTCGATGGCGTCAATCCCCTATTCCGCCGATTCGCCGCTGTCCACCGGCGGGTTTAGGCAATTTTTAAAGCTGTGGCGGTAGTGTGATGGCGATTGGGTCTTTGAGTTTTGTAGAGAGTACTATGACCGATCTGATTAGACCGCGTGTCAAATATGTGATTGGGCCTGACGGCAGCCCGCTGACGATTGCCGACCTGCCGCCGACGAACACGCGTCGCTGGGTGATCCGCCGCAAGGCGGAGGTTGTCGCTGCCGTGCGCGGCGGACTGTTGAGCCTCGAGGAGGCTTGCCAGCGCTACAAGCTCACCACCGAGGAATTCCTGTCGTGGCAGGCCTCGATCGACGAATACGGGCTGGCGGGTTTGCGTACCACGCGCATCCAGCAGTACCGTCACTAGTTCCACCATCCCAGAACGATCTGCTTAGGAGCCATCCGGGCGCGATGCGTTCCGGACCGTACTGACGGCTCCGGAAACCGGGCGGACAGCGCGGTATCGGCTGTGCGCGGGCAAGCGCCCGCTCCCCGGTACCAGCGTGATCATGTTCGGAAAGCGATTGGGCGGCCATCACCATCGGTGGGCCGCGAGCGCGCCGGGACGAGTATCCGTCCCAGGTTCGGTCGTTAAAGGCCGGACTATCAGCCGATCATGGCGCTGCGGCTCTCGGGCTCCATGTCGCGCATCTTGCCGTCGCGCGTTTCGAGCATCTGCGCCTTGGAAAGCTCCGCTTCAGCTTCGTTTAGTAGGGACTGTGCTGCGGTTCGCTGCTCGGCGAGATCGGCTTGTGAATTCTTGAGGTTGTCGCGTCGCGCGCGCGCGGCCTTGGCAAAGGTCGGATAGGCGAAATGATTGACGTCGGTAATGCCGGACTTCTTCTCCTCGGCCGCGATCTGGTATTCCAGGTCACCTGCCATGCGCTCGAATTCCGCGATCATCATGTCGAGCTGGAGCAGTTGCCGGCGCTTTTCGTTCACCTGAAACTGCTTCAGCCTCACCAGGTTTTCACGTGACTTCATGTCTCAAACTCCGGAACGCAACACGCACAACAAACAGACCCGTCAACACAAAAGGTCCAGGCCCGCGCGTCTCGCACCGTTTCGTGAGTGACATAGGAAACGAATTCCTAAGAAAGTTCACGACCGGTAACCATTCGTTTACGGGCATTGTTAATCATATGGGAGAGGGCTTAAGGCGCGGTAAAAATCCGAACATTTCGACGCCGGAAGCCCGAAGCGAGTCGCCTGAGTCACTTGTAACGATTTGTTAAGGCTATGCGTTAAGAACGTCGGATCCGGATTAGCATGTGGATTCAAGTGAGTGTATGTATGGACGGGAAAGATTCTGGTCCCCGTTCGGATACGAAATTAGGTTTTGTTAACCATTCGGTGGCAGCCTTGGGTCCAGGCAAACACTGCTCCTGCGTCATATGGCTCGCGAAGTCGTTGCGGCAGCAGAAAAGGGGAATGAAATGCGCGTTCTGCTGATAGAAGACGACAGTGCAACCGCTCAAAGCATCGAACTGATGCTGAAATCCGAGAGCTTCAACGTCTATACGACGGATCTCGGCGAAGAGGGCGTCGACCTCGGCAAGCTCTACGATTACGACATCATTCTCCTCGACCTCAATTTGCCGGACATGTCGGGCTACGAGGTGCTGCGCACCCTTCGCCTGTCCAAGGTCAAGACGCCGATCCTGATCCTTTCCGGCATGGCGGGCATCGAAGACAAGGTTCGCGGGCTTGGCTTCGGCGCTGACGACTACATGACCAAGCCGTTCCACAAGGATGAACTGGTCGCGCGCATCCATGCCATCGTCCGCCGTTCGAAGGGCCACGCCCAGTCCGTCATCACGACGGGCGACCTGGTGGTCAATCTCGACGCCAAGACGGTCGAAGTCGGCGGCCAGCGGGTTCACCTGACCGGCAAGGAATACCAGATGCTGGAGCTGCTTTCGCTGCGCAAGGGCACGACGCTGACCAAGGAAATGTTCCTCAACCATCTCTATGGCGGCATGGACGAGCCGGAACTCAAGATCATCGACGTCTTCATCTGCAAGCTGCGCAAGAAGCTCGACGCGGCATCGGGTGGCCAGAATTACATCGAGACCGTCTGGGGCCGCGGCTACGTGTTGCGCGAGCCGGAAGAGGTCCGCGAAAGCGCCTGACCGACACTCTGCATAGAAAACGAAACGGCCCGGTCGAACCGGGCCTTTTTCGTATGCGGTGACGTCAGTCTCAGGCTGAGAGGCGGGAGGTTGCCGGGGTCCTGTCGGCCGCTGCGGAAAGCAGGCGGAACCGCTCCAGGAGCTGCGCGCGGTTGAATGGCTTCAGGATGAACCCGTTGGCACCTGCACGCTTGGCGCGCATAATCGCCCCGATGTCGACTTCCGTCAGGCAGATTGCGATCTGCGCCGCGATCGGGCTCTCGATCGCGCGGATCTGCCTGATGGCGTCGGCGGCTGTCATGTCGGGCAAGACCGCGTCCACCACGATGATGTCGGGCATGTCGGCCATGCACATATCGATGGCGCTCTGACCGGTCTCCGCTTCGATGACCAGCATCTCGGATCCGGCAAGAATCCGCTTTGCCACCTTCCGGATGACACTGGAATCATCGACGAACATACAGCGTTTCATATGCCGTTCCTCTGGGCGCAATGCTGTTACCGCAAACATCGGTAGAGCATCGTCGTCTCTTACCGGCTCCATAGTACGAGGTGCTGGTAAAGAAGCGAAGAATCGGTTGGGTAAAGTTTCCCTAAATATCGGTCCGAAGCATGTCTGCCGGCAGATCAGGAGGCGGATTCGGCGGTGAACGTGATTTCGTCGGCCGTCGCGTGAATCTGAATGGTCATGCCCGAATCCCGCGCCAGAAGCAGCGTGTAGTAGGGCTGCACGGCATGCGCGTCGATTGCTTCCTCCGGGGCTACGCCGGAGTGGAGCTCGAGGAATTTCGCCGGCACGCGCAGCATCGGACCGCGCGACGCGATTACGAATTTCGGCTTGGTGTCGACGTCGAGCAGGCTGACGCTGATCCTGCCGCCGCGCGGTATGGCCGCATTGGCCACCAGGATCAAATTGAGAAGCAGCTTCACGTAGTTCTTGGGCAGCAGCGCGCGCTGCCCGCTCCACACCAGTTCCGGCTTCTCGTTCTTCAGAAAGGCAGTGGCGACCGCCTCCGCATCGCCCGTGTCGATGACCATGCCGGCAGAACCGGCCGCCCCGAAGGCGATGCGCGCGAACTGCAGGCGCGCCGATGCGTTCTTCGCACTGGTGCGGATCAGGTTCATCGCGTCTTCGTCAGCGCCACCCTCATCCAGGAGTTCAAGGCCGTTGTTGATGGCCCCGACCGGCGAGATGATGTCGTGACACACGCGGCTGCAAAGAAGGGCTGCAAGATCGGTTGCCGTGAGCGTAAAAATGTCTGCCATCGAAAAATCCCCAGCAATCAAACGATCAGCGGGACAGGCCGCGATTGCCGCGGCGGCTTGCCCGAATCAAGCGCGATCCTAGCCCTTCTGGCTAGAGCCGGGGCTGTTCGAGCGCAATGTATCCTGTCCCCTGATTCGCGGCCTGTTTCGCAGATTTTGCCCGTGCGGCATGGGCCGCGCAGCGGGCCAACCGGTCGCCGCTTCGGCGATGGCGGACCACATTTCTTCAAAACAGGCGGTGCGACGAACAATACTCCACTCAAGCTGGAACGGACTGTCTCGAAACGTGCTTTCGTGCCGGCTCCGTGTGCTGCCCTCAACGGCGGCGTGACGAAGGGGGCCGACCGCAAGCCTTCGATCCGCCACGTTCATGTGAAAGCTTAATGGTTGAAAAAGGATTACGACCTAGTTTGCGCGTGATGTGATCCTCCGAGCCGCCGCCAGAGCTGCCGGGGGCAGGGGCGTCGGCGAAAATGCTCGCGGACGGAGAATTGGACGCCATGTTTTTTCGACTTCTCGACCGGACGTTTGTCCGTTTCGCCGCCATCGTGCTGATCCTGTCAGGATTGACGGGCGTTTCCGCAAGCGCGCTGCAGGCGCAGGAGTACACCGCCCAGGAGATCATCGATTCGGGCCACAAGTTCTTCGGTGCCACGTCCGGCGGCCTTGCCACCGTCGTCGAGAAGGCCTTTGCCTCCTACGGCCTGCCGAACGGCTATGTGCTCGGCGAGGAGGGCTCCGGCGCGATCGTCGGCGGCCTGACCTATGGCGAGGGCACGCTGTACACAAAGAATGCCGGCGACCATAAGGTGTTCTGGCAGGGCCCTTCGCTCGGATGGGATTTCGGTGGGGAGGGCTCGCGCATCATGATGCTGGTCTACAACCTCAACGACGTGCAGGCTCTCTACAACCGCTTCGGAGGCGTCGCCGGTTCGGCCTTTGTCGTGGCCGGCGTCGGCCTGAATGTCCTCAAGAACGGCGATATTCTGCTGGTGCCCATCCGTACTGGCGTGGGCGCGCGGCTCGGCATCAATATCGGCTACCTGAAACTGACCGAGAAGCCGACCTGGAATCCCTTCTGATCGCCGTTTTCGGTCGCGAGCCAGCACGAGTCGTTTGCGGCGGCACGCAATTCCGGCCATAGTGAAAAGGGCATGTCCAACGTGACATACCGCATCCCTATGTCCCGGAAGTCGTGTCGTGATCCAGTCTATCCTGTTCTTTGTTCTCGGGTTCCTGTGTGCCGGGTTTCTCGCCCTGATGGTCGCTCCGGCCATCTGGCGCCGTGCCGTTGCCATGACGCGCAAGCGCATCGAGGCGACGGTTCCGCTCACCCTGGGAGAGATCCAGGCTGACAAGGACCGCATGCGCGCCGAGTTCGCCATGTCGACCCGAAGGCTCGAGATGAGCGTCAAGGCGTTTCGCGAAAAGGCCGCTGCCCAGATCGTCGACATCGGCCGCGGCCGCGAGGAGCTGAAGCAGCTTGCCGCCGAGCGCGCCGAGAAGAACCGGGCCGTTTCCGAGCTCGAAGCCAAGAGCGCCGAACTGCGCACGGAACTGCGCCAGCGCGAGGATCAGCTGCAGCGCCTGACAGACAAGCTCGGAGAAGCGGACCGCGCGCTCGAAAAGAGGGCGCTTGAGCTCGAAAAGCTCGGCGCGCTCTACGAGGACGCCAGCTTCTCCTCCAGCAGCCGCCAGATCGAGCTTGTCGCGCGGGAGAGCGAGCTTGAGAAGCTAAGCAGTGATGTCTCGTCGCTGCGCAATCTGCGCAAGGAAGCCGACAAGCGCGCCCAGGACCTTGAAGCCGAGGTGCGCTTGGCGCGTGAGGCCGCAAAGGTCGACAGGAAGAAGGCCGCCGATCTCGAAAAGAAGGTCGAGCGGATGTTCTCCACGATCGCAGATCGCGAGGAAACCATCGACCGTCGCGAGAAGGAACTCGCCCAGTTCCGCGAACGGCTCAAGGGCACTTCGTCGGTGGAGAACGACCTGAACGGGCAACTCGCCAAGGCCATGGAAGAGAAGGTCAAGCTGGAGGCGCAGGTCGCCGACCTGACGCTGCAGATGTCGACGCTCCTGTCTGGCGCCAAGGGCGGCGACGTGGAGAACGCGATGGCCAAGCTAAACACCGATCGTCGCCGCATCGAGGAGCGCATGGAGATGCTGGCGCGCGAGAACAAGAAGCTTAAGACCGAGATCGCGGCGTATGAACGCTCCAAGTCCGAGGAATGGAACGGGGAGAGGCAGGACGGCGCTCTTTTGCGCGAGCAGATGAATGACCTCGCAGCCGAGGTGATCAACATCACCCGGATGCTCGAAGGGCCGGGCTCGCCCATCGCCAAGGCGCTCTCGCTGCCGGTTGCGGGACAGAGGCCGGGCATGGAGCCGTCGCAGAAGATCACCAGCCTAGCAGATCGCGTGCGCGCTCTGCAGAAGGCGGCGTCCGCCGGCTGAGCGCTACCGAAACGCGTGCAGCGCGATTGCCGATGCCGCCGCGACGTTCAGGCTGTCGAAGCCTTCCGCCATTGGGATCCTGACCGTCCTCATTCGTGCCATGAGCGCGGGTGGAAGGCCTTCTCCCTCCGTTCCCAGGAACAGTGCCAGGCGATCTGGCCTGTTGGCTTCGCGGATATCCTGGCCGTTCCCGGGTGACAGAGCGATCAGTTCGAAGCCCGCCGCCGAGAGTTGGGCGACGAAGCCGTCCATCTCGTCGAAGACCGCAAAGGGCGTCTTGAGCACGGCGCCGACCGAAACCCGTATCGCCTTGCGATAAAGGGGATCGCAACTGGTAGGGTCGAGGAAGATTGCATCGGCGCCAAGGCCTGCGGCGTTGCGGAAGATGGCACCGGCATTGTCGTGGTTCGAAATTCCCACCAGAATCAGAACCAGCGCCCTGCGACCCAGCTTCGACAGCAGATCGCCTGCTGCCTCGGATATCCGCTTGCGCCCGATCGCCAGGACGCCGCGATGGATGGGGAAGCCGGCAATCCCGTCCATCACTGCCGCGGATGCGACGTAGACCGGCATGGATGGCGGCGCGAGCGCCAAGGTCTCGGCGAGGCCGGCCAGCCGGTTTTCCAGCACCAGCACCGACTGGGCCTCGAAACGGCCGGCCGAAAACAGAATGTTCAGCACGACCTTGCCTTCGGCGATGAAGAGGCCTTGCCTGCCTACAAGGTCGCGCTCCCGGATGTCGCGATAGGCGGCCACGCGCGGGTCGTCCGGGCTATCGATGCGGACCGGTGTCACCGCGCAAGCCAGTCTGGTCGACGCAGGCGAGTCAAGGCGCCCGCGCGATCCTGGCCATCTCGACCAGCACCTGACGCAGGGCGGGGGCGGAGTCGAGCCGTTGCGGGAAGAAGACGCGGCGGATCTCATCGCCCATGGCGATGTCCATTCCTTCCGCGTCAAGCCCGGTGATCGACCAGCCGTCGTTCGCGGCATTGGCGAAGTGGCGCGCATAAAGGTCGATGGCGTCGCGGTGGTCCTTGTTCATGTGGTCGATCGCTGACTGTTCGGAGGCCGCTATGGCCTCGACGGCCGGTCCACCCGCCATCAGGTCGGCGCGCGTCAGCGCATAGGCCTTGCCGAAACCGCCGTTCAGGCTGGCAAGCTCCGGCTCCAGTCTGAACAGATGGAAGTCGCCCAGGCCGATATAGAGTTTCGCCTTGGGATTGCGGTTGAGATAGCGTCGCGCTGCGCGCGCATGGACCGGCGTGCCTGGCTCGATTTTCGTGGCGCGGCAGACAAGCGTGATGCGCGGATGGGCAAGCGGGTCGCCGCGGCCCGGGTCGCCCAGCAGCAGCGAGCAGCGTGGATCCGCCAGGATGGCCCTAGTATGCGCCGACAGCATGGAGACGAGGATCATCGGCGCGCCGTCGGCATCCGTCGCGACCCCGACGCGGCTCGCCAGCGGGCCGCCGCCTTCCGGATCGATGACGGCGAGCGCGCCGTGGCGCGCCGTGCGCATCAATGTCTTGGCGAGCCTGATCGCCTCCTCGTCGGTGGGGCGCAGCACGTCCTTCTTCTCGGGCAGGGACTGGTTTTCCATGGCCTCTGTATTGGCTCCCGTTATCGCGGGGCGAGGCGTATTGCGCCGTCGAGGCGGATCGTCTCGCCGTTGAGCATCTGGTTCTCGACGATATGGACGACGAGGGCCGCATATTCGGACGGTTCGCCGAGGCGCGAGGGAAAGGGCACGGCGGCGCCGAGCGAATCCTGCACGTCCTGCGGCATGCCGGCCATCATCGGCGTTCGGAAGATGCCGGGAGCAATCGTCATGACCCTTATGCCAGAGCGTGCGAGGTCGCGCGCGATGGGCAGCGTCATGCCGACGATGCCACCCTTCGATGCGGAATAGGCGGCCTGTCCGACCTGCCCGTCATAGGCCGCCACCGATGCGGTGCTGACAATCACGCCGCGTTCTCCGCCGGAAAGCGGCTCCAGTTTCGCTGCCCGGTCGGCGACGAGCCGGATCATGTTGAACGTGCCGATCAGATTGATCTCGATGACCTTTCGGTAGAGGTCGAGCGGATGCGGGCCGTCCTTGCCGACGGTCTTGGCGCCGACCGCGATGCCCGCGCAATTGACCAGGATGCGCGGCTCGCCGAGCTTGCCCGCGGCCTCCGCGACGGCCGCCTCCGCCTTGTCCGCGCTGCTCACGTCGCAGGCAATCGCCAGACCGCCGATGTCGGCCGCCACGGCGCTTGCCCGGTCGAGGCCGATGTCGAGAATGGCGACCCTGGCGCCCCTGGCCGCCAGAGCGCGCGCCGTGGCTTCACCCAGACCCGAGCCGCCGCCCGTCACAATCGCCGTCTGCCCGCTCAATTCCATGCCATTGTCCCCATTGCGCGTATGCCATGTTAGGTAGCCGCGCCGGGTGGCGCAACATCACGCTTGCTGCGGCACCTTGGCAAGATCGGCGTGACAGACCTCGCCGCGAAGCTTTTCAACGGCGCCCGGCACGATTTCGACGACGAGCAGTCGGTCGAGATCGACGGGACGTGGCATGGTGAGTTGGCCACGCGGAATGCGCTTGAAGCCGAGCGGCCCGTAATATGGCTCATCGCCGACCAGCACCACCGCGGAAACATCGGCGGCGGCGGACGCATCGAGCGCGATGGCCACCAGCTTGCGACCGATGCCGACATTCTTGTGGCTGGGTCGCACCGCGAGCGGCCCGAGCAGCAGAGCGCGGCCGTCACCCGCGGCAATGCGGGTCATGCGAACGGAGGCGATCACGGCGCCCTTGTCGAGCGCGACGAAGGACAGCGCGCGCTCATGGGGTCCGCCCTCGCGGATCTTGTAAGCGGCACGCGCGAAGCGGCCGGGCCCGAACGCCTCTTCGTTGATGTGTTCGATTTCAGGGTCGTGCGCGGCGAGTTCCGGCACAAAGTCGATGTCGGCAGGGATCATGGCGTGCGATATCCGGTCGCGTGAGGGAATGGTCGCCGCGCGCAACCGCGCAGCCGTCAGCGCTTGTCAAGCGCGGGCGCCCATTCGTCGTCGTTCCGGAATGAAGCTCGCAACAACCCATTTCATGGCCAAGGCCGCTACCATCATTTTCGGGCGGCGTCCATCTGGACACGCGCTTTTTGCGCGCTGTGGGGTGCCGGGTGACGCTGTGTTCAGGCGATACTGGTTGGGCGACGGGCCCTTAGCGCCTACATCCCTGAAAACCGCAGGAGATGAATCGTGGGACTTTTGGTCGATGGCAAGTGGACGGATCGCTGGTACGACACCAGCAAGACAGGCGGTCGCTTCGAGCGGTCCGAGGCGCCATGGCGCGACTGGGTCACCGTCGACGGCGCGCCGGCGCCAGGCCGGTCACGCGGCTTCAAGGCGGAGCCCGGGCGCTACCATCTCTATGTCTCGCTGGCCTGCCCATGGGCACATCGCACGCTGATCTTTCGCGCGCTGAAGGGCCTGGAGGAGATGATCTCCGTCTCCATCGTGCACCACTTCATGGGCAAGGACGGCTGGACCTTCGCGACCGAAGACGGCGCCACCGGCGACACGCTCTACGGCAACGATTTCCTTCACCAGATCTATACGAAGGCCGACAGCACCTATACCGGGCGAGTGACCGTCCCGGTTCTGTGGGACAAGCAGCAGCAGACGATCGTCTCGAACGAATCCTCGGAGATCATCCGCATGTTGAACTCGGCCTTCGACGCGTGGGGTGACGCGTCAGTCGATTTCTACCCGGAGGCGCTGCGCGCGGAGATCGACGCGGTCAACGCGATCGTCTATCCCGCGATCAACAATGGCGTCTACCGCGCCGGCTTCGCGACGAAGCAGGAGGCTTACGAAGAGGCATTCGCCGAGTTGTTCGGGGCGCTGGACAAGATGGAAGAGCGGCTGTCGAAACAACGCTATCTTGCAGGAGAGGTCATCACGGAGGCTGACTGGCGGCTGTTCACCACGCTCATCCGGTTCGACGCCGTCTATGTCGGGCACTTCAAATGCAATCTGCGCCGCGTTGCCGACTATCCGAACCTGTCGAACTACCTTCGCGACCTCTACCAGGTGCCGGGCGTATCACCGACGGTCAACCTGCATCACATCAAGTCGCACTATTATGGCAGCCACGACACGATCAACCCGACGCGCATTGTTCCGGTAGGTCCCGCACTCGATTTTTCAGCGTCGCATGACCGCGCGCGCTTCGCTTAGGAAGGGGCTACCAATGCGCCGAAACGTCGGCGCTGCGAAACACCTCGTCGATGCGCCTGAGCGTTGCGGGCGTCGTGTCGGCAGGCAGCGCGTCCAGCGCAAAGAAGCCTGCCTCGGCGATCTCGCGGTCCGGCAGTTTCGGGCTTGTCTGCGTGAAGTCTTCGATCAGGTAGAAGGCAACGTGGTCGCGCCGGCTTGAATGCCGGTTGAAATGGATCGACCGCAGCGCGGGCGGCGCGGTGAAGACGATGTTGGCTTCCTCCTCGAATTCCCTGCGCAGCGATTGCTCCATGGTCTCGTCGACCTCGACGCCGCCGCCCGGCAACTGCCATCCCGGCACGTAGGTGTGGCGAATCAGGAAGACGGCGTTTTGTGTGCGGTCGAACACCAGGCCGCGCACGCCGAGCGTCATCGGCCTGCGTACGAGGAAGCAGAAGTGAAACAGCCGTGCCCTCAGCCCAGGCCATCCGCGCTGGCGGAACCTGTCTTCCGCGTTGGCGTTGGACGTCACGCGCTGCGATCCAGGCAATGGAATCGATCGCCGTCGTGCCGTACAAGGGATCGATGTTCAGGCTTGCACATATTTCCGACATTCATCTCGGGCCACTGCCCGCTGTATCGTACCGCGATCTCGCTTCCAAGCGGATGGTCGGCTACGTCAACTGGCAGCGCAACCGTCGGCGCTCGTTGACGGAAGGGACGCTCGGCAGCATCGTCGCCGACATCAAGGCCGCGAAACTGGACCATCTTGCGGTTACCGGCGATCTGGTCAACCTCGCGCTCGACGCCGAACTCGAACTGGCCAAGCTGTGGCTGGAAACGCTGGGCGACGGGACGGACGTATCGGTCGTGCCGGGAAACCACGACGCCTATGTACCCGGCGCCTTCGACAAGGCCTGTCGGTTATGGGCGCCATGGATGAGCGGCGATGGACACCACGGTCCCGTCGAGCATGCAACGTTCCCCTATCTGCGCGTGCGCGGCAAGGTCGCGCTGATCGGCATCTCCACGGCGCGGGCCACTGCGCCCTTCATGGCCAGCGGCTTCTTTCGCGAGGCGCAGGCGGAGCGCCTTGCCAAGATCCTGCAGGAAACCGGCGAGCGGGGTCTTTTCCGTGTCATCATGATCCATCATCCGCCCGTGCGAAACGCCGTGTCGCAGCACAAGCGCCTGCTCGGCATCGGGCGGTTCCATGGCGTGCTGGCCGCCCATGGGGTCGAACTTGTCCTGCATGGCCATTCGCACCAGCCCACGCTCTACTGGATCGGCCGCCTGTCGAAACCCATTCCTGTGGTGGGCGTGTCGGCTGCCGGCCAGTCCCCCGGCGGCCATCACCCTGGCGGTCAGTACAATCTGATCGAGATCGACGGCGAAGCAGGCGACTGGACGATAAGGCTGACGCGGCGTGGCGCCACCGGCCTTGCGACCCCTCTGGTGGATCTCATGTCGACGGAGCTGTCGACACGCAGCAAGGCTTCCGCTTCTACTGCCTGATGCCGGTCAGCCGGGCCCACAGCAGGGCCACTGCCGCGGCAAGGCCGAAGCCGGCTCCCGCCACGACGATCCAGAAGCCGGAGATCACTTCGGTCCAGCCGCCACTGCGCAGCGGAGCGTCGGCCTCGCGCACATGCGACTTCAGCACGCCGCTCACGGCCGGATCGACGCTGCCCTCCATCATCCGCTCGCGTTCGACGATGCGTTCGGCGATATAGCGCGTCACCTGGTCGGCGACCTTGCTCATTTCAGGGCTTTCGGCGAGCACCACGCGGCCGATGCGCGTGTCCTTCAGGAAGCGGTAGGTGCGCCGGTCGCGGCCCATGGAGACATGACTGACCGAGTCGATCCACAGGCGCGGCTGCAGGCCGGACGAGATGGCGAAATCGAACGTGTCGATGTCCTGGGGCACTTCGGCAAAGACCGGCGCCAGTTCGGCGGCCAGCAACTGAAGCCGCATGCGCGTTGCCTCGCGCAGTTCAACGACCACGTCCTCGCGGTCGGCGGCGGCATTCTTGACGTCGCGGATGGCGTCCGAGAGCCGCCGCAACGGAATCACGGAAGTCGAGCCTTCGCCTCTGTCACTCATCGCACTCACTCTGAACAAACGCACGCGTTAACGAAGTGTTAACACAAACTGCGCGGCTGAACAGCCCGAACGAGGCGTTTGAGCGTGATGCGAACAGGCGCTGTTGCCAGGGTCAGCGCGCCATGCGCCGGATGGCGCCCGTGACGGCCCTGCGGGCTTCGTTCAGCACCATGTGGCCGACGCCGGGCAAGGTGTGCAGCGTCCATGAAGCCGGAAGCCCGGCAGATTGCGCGTAGGGCAGCACAGGGTCGGATGTTCCCCACACGACGGACACCGGCATTGGGAGACCGGCCATCATCGCGCGCGGGATTTCGCCCTGCGTCCCATCCCTGGTGATCGAGGCGACCACAGCGAGCATGCTGTCGCGCATGCCCGGGGCGAAGCGGATGGCGGCCAGCCCCGCCACGTCGCGTGTCAGCGTGCTGAAGCCAGGCGCTGACATCTCGTCGAGGCCTATGCGCAGCTCGTCTGCGCTCGCCGCCTCGGCAAAGCGCCGCAAGAGCGGGGCATTGATCTCGGGGCCGAAACCGCCTGGTGCCAGAAGCGTCAGCGAGGCCACGACCTGCGGCGCACGCAGCGCTGTCAGCACCGCTATCGCGCCGCCCATCGAGAAGCCGGCGAGATGGACGCGCGTCAGGCCGCGGGCCTCCAGGTCGGCGACGATCGCCTTGGCGGTGGCACCGGCCGAGCCCGTTCCGGCGGCATCGCGCGAACGTCCGTGACCGGGAAGGTCGTAGGCGAGCACCAGCCGGTCACGTGCAAGATCCGGCTGGATGTCGGTCCAGTCACCGTGATGTCCGCCAAATCCGTGCAGCAGCACCATCGGCGCGCCACCTGCGCCCTTTTCCCGGGCGTAGAGGCCTGGGCTCATGCGGCGGCCTTGTTTCGCGCAAGGATCCGGTTCACCGCCGAAACGATCGCTTCGAGCGAGGCCGCCACGATGTTGGTGTTGATGCCGGCGCCGAAAATGCTGCCGCCAGCATAGTCCACCTCCATGTAGCAGATGGCCGAGGCGTTCGATCCCTGCTGGATCGAATGCTCCGAATAGTCGCGCACCGAAAGCTGCTGGCCGATATGGCGCGACAGCGCATCGACAAAACCGTCGATCGGCCCGTTGCCACCACCGGTGATGGTGATCTCCTTGCCATCGTCCAGGATCGTCGCCTCGATCACGCGCCTGCCCTTTGTAGTGGTGTCGGGAAAGGTCTGGTGGTCGACGAATTTCAGCCTTGCGCCGGGTTGCTCGACATAAACTTCGAGGAAGCGGTCGTGGATGCGCTTCGAGGACAACTCCCTGCCTTCCGCGTCGGTGATCGCCTGGATTTCGCGCGAGAACTCGACCTGCAGATTGCGGGGCAGGTTGAGTCCATAGTCGGCCTGCATGATGTAGGCGATGCCGCCCTTGCCGGACTGGGAGTTGATGCGGATGATCGCTTCGTAGCTGCGGCCCACGTCCTGTGGGTCGATCGGCAGGTAGGGAACCTCCCACAGCTCCTTGTTCGCCTTCTTGAGCGCCTTCATGCCCTTGTTGATGGCGTCCTGATGCGAGCCGGAGAAGGCGGTGTAGACGAGTTCGCCGACATAGGGGTGCCGCTCGGGTATTCTCAGCTGGTTGGAGTATTCGTAAACGTCCTTCATGCGCGGAATGTTGGAGCAGTCGAGTTCCGGATCGACGCCCTGCGTGTACATGTTGAGCGCCAGCGTCACGATGTCGACATTGCCGGTGCGCTCGCCATTGCCGAACAAGGTGCCTTCGACGCGATCGGCCCCGGCCATCAGTGCGAGTTCGGTTGCCGCGATGCCGGTGCCACGATCGTTATGCGGATGCAGCGAGATGATCAGGCTTTCACGGTTGTCGAGATTGCGGCACATCCACTCGATCTGGTCGGCATAGATGTTGGGCGTCGCCATCTCGACCGTCGAGGGCAGGTTGAGAATGAGCTTGTTGTCGGGCGTTGGCTTCAGCACCTCGGCGACCGCATTGCAGATCTCCAGCGCCACCTCCAGTTCGGTGCCGGTGAAGCTCTCCGGCGAATACTGGAACCGCGTGCCGTTGCCGGCCTTCGCCGCGAAATCGGCGACCATCTTGGCTGCGTCGGTGGCGATCTGCTTGATGCCGCGGACATCCTTCTCGAACACGACGCGCCTCTGCAATTCGCTGGTCGAGTTGTAGAAGTGGACGATCGGTCGATGCGCACCCTGCAATGCCTCGTAGGTGCGTGTAATGAGTTCAGGCCTGCACTGGACAAGGACCTGCAACGAGACGTCGTCCGGCACACCGCCTTCCTCGATCGCCCAACGGGCGAAGTCGAAGTCGGTCTGCGAGGCCGACGGAAATCCAATCTCGATCTCCTTGAAGCCCATGTCGAGCAGCAGCCTGAACATGCGCGCCTTGCGGTCGTGACCCATCGGGTCGACCAGCGCCTGATTGCCGTCACGCAGGTCGACCGAGCACCAGATGGGCGCCTTCTTGATGCGCTTGCCTGGCCAGGTGCGATCGGAAAGGCCGATCAAAGGGTAGGGCTGGTACTTGCGGGCCGCGTCGGGCATGCCCTTTACGGATGAGACGGGGGTGCTGTCAGTCATTTTGCTTCTCTTTGCGCGGCGACCGGGCGAAAGCCACGATATCGATGGCGCGTGTCATGGAGTTGTCGTTGGGCGGCGGCTGGCGAGGAGCGGGCAGCGTGGCGGCCATACGACCGCCGGACGCTCCTCAGCGAGCCCGGCGGTCGCCGATAAGGCCGAGAAGCAGCACAGCCGAAGACAGGGCGCGCAGGGTCTGCGACGCGAAGGCGTCGAAGCGAGATCCCTTGGTGGCCGCTGAAGTTTCCATTCTGGCTCTGTTACAGGAGACAAATCGGCGAGGCAAGAAGATTGCTAAGGGGATCGTGCGCCGATATCGCGTCCACGCTTCCTGATGACAGGCATCCTCCGCCCGGCCGGTGGCGACCCGAAGACCTCGGTCAGGATTTTGGGGTGGCGAGGGACCGCGCGACAAGCCGGGCCAGCGGCGGCCCTACGACCAGCACGAACAGGAAGCGCGCGGTCTGCAGCGCCATCACCAGCGACAGGTCCACGCTGGACGAGGCTGCAGCGATGATGGCGATGGAGTCGAGCCCGCCAGGGCTCGTGGCGAGATAGGCGGTCAGCGGGTCCACGCCGAGTTCATGAGCGAGCACCCAGGCAATGCCACCACAGAACCCCATCAGCAGCAGGATCGACACGGCGATCTGGGGCAGCGCGCGCGCCGCGTGGAGCAGCACAGTGCGCTCGAACCTCAGACCGATGGTCCAGCCGACCGCGACATAGCTCATCGCAAGCAGCCATTGCGGCAGCTGGAACTGCACCAGCCCGCCGAGATGCAGTGCGATTGCCAGGATGAATACGCCCAGGAAATACGGCGAGGGAATGCGCAGCATCTTTCCCAGCAGGCTGCCTGTGACAGCGACCGCGAGAGCCGAAAGGAAGGCAGTCCATTCGATCCGTGGGAACCAAATGTGCTGCGGCGCGGGGATGCCCGAGGTATCAACCCACAGCCCGGCGACGAGCGCAGCGGCAATCGTCACCATGATCACCCGCAGATAGAGCATGAAGGCGACCAGTCGCGCGTCGGCGCCGAATGCGTCCGCCATCAAGACCATGGCGGTCGAGGCTCCGGGAGCCGAACCCCATACCCCGGCGGTGCCTGGCAGGATCTGCAGGCGGCTGATCCCCCAGCCGAGAAAGCTGGATGCCGCTACCGTCGCCAGGACCGCAAACGTGATGATCGGCCAGTCTGTCCTGAAGGAGTTGAAGATGGCCAGTTCGATCGAACCCGCAATGAGGCAGCCGATGATTGCCTGCGCGGCGTTGAACGAGACGAGCGGCACGCGGACCGTGGCACCGCTGACGCCGACGGCGATCGCAGCAACCATGGGCCCGATCAACAGGGCGCCGGGCAGGCGGAACCACTCGAGCAGGGCGGTCAGGGCCACTGTCAATCCAAGCAAGACCAGCCACTGGAGATAGCGCGACCGTGTCGTGAGCAATCCGGGAGACGGTTTGGGCGCATGCATCGCACACTGTAAACCCCGGGGTGAGGAAAAGTCAGCCCCATTGACATATCTGCTGTCGGCGAGTGGCGAGGTGTCGTGCCGAAGGGCCCATTCGCAGCCGTCCGGTGGCTCTCTCGGGCGTCGCCGCCGCGCGCTCCTAAGCGTCGACGCTGTCGTCCGACTGCTTCTGTACAGCCAGATACGCGCTTAGCCGATCGAGCCTGTGCTCCCAGTTGGAGCGCCGCTCCCCGATCCACATCTCTGCGACCTGCAGCGCCTTTGGATCGATGCGGCAGGTGCGGACGCGGCCAGTCTTCTGGGACCGGATCAGGCCACTGTCTTCCAGAACCTGCAGATGCTGCATGACTGAAGGCAGCGACATTGACAGCGGACGCGCCAGTTCGCTGACCGACGCCGGACCCCGGCAAAGCCGCTCGACGATCCCGCGTCGTCCCGGATCGGCAAGTGCTTGGAAGATCAGATTCAGAGGATCGATCTTGTAGGGCATGTGCTCAACTATCTGCGTCGACCTGCAAACGCAATAACGGCACATCTGGCCTAGTTAATGACTAAAATTCTTCCTTTTCATGGCGTTAGGGCGAACTTTCAGCCTCCGCTGATCGCCGTCAGGATGAAGACTTCGGCGCCCGGCGGCAGGGGCGTGTCGAGTTTCGCGCGTTCTCCGTCGATGAAGACGTTGATGTGGCGGCGGATCGCGGGCGTGCTGTCGCAGAGGCGGTCGCGCATGCCGGGCCAGCGGGCGTTGAGCTCGTTGATCGCGTCCGCGACGGTCTCGGCCTCGACGACAAGGCGGCGCGGCGCGCCTGGAAAGAGATCGACGAGCGGCCCGGGCAACCGAAGGGTCACGGACCTATCCGGACCGCTTGCATCGCTTTGCTGCATCGCTGCCGGCTCCCGCACGCGATCAGGCATCGACGACGAGTGTCTCGACCGAGAGCACTGTCGGCAAGTGCTCGGCGACCGTCGACCAGGTCTCGCCCTCGTCATTGCTGGCGAAGATGGAGCCTGAACTCGTGCCGAAATAGACGCCGGCGGGGTCCACTCGGTCGGTTGCCATCGCCTGCCTCAGGACGCCGAAGAAGGCGTTCTTCTGGGGCAGGCCCTCGCGCATCGCGGCCCAGCTGTGGCCTGCGTCGCGCGTACGCCAGACGGCTGCCTTGGCGTCGGGCACGTAGCGGCCGGCCGAGTCGCCGTTGAGCGGGATGAGGTAGAGCGTGTCGGGATCGGTGGGGTGGGTCGCGGCCGGAAATCCAAAAGTCGACGGCAGGCCCTTCTCGATGCTTTGCCAGTTCAGGCCACCGTCCTCGCTGCGATACATGCCGCAATGGTTCTGCTGGTAGAGGCGCTCGCTCGTGCCGGGCGCCAAGACCAGATTGTGCACGCACTGGCCGAACTCGGGATAGTTCTGGCCTTCCGGCATGAAATCGGCGCGGGTACCGCGGTTGCGCGGCTCCCAGGTCGCGCCACCATCGGCGGTGTGGAAGACGCCGGCGGCCGAGATCCCGATCCAGATTCTGTTCGCGTCGTCCGGATGCACCACCAGAGAATGCAGGATCAGGCCGGCACCGCCGGCTTGCCAGTGCGGGCGCGAGGGATGCTGCTGCAGCCCGTCGAGATGCGTCCAGGTATCGCCGCCATCGTCGCTTCGGAAGAGCCCGGCGGGCTGCACGCCCGCGAGCAAGCCGCCATCGGACGCGGAGATGCTCCATACAGCCTTGACCGGCTCTTCGCCTTGCGCGTAGGCGAGGCCCTCGCTGGAATGCGTCCAGGTCGCGCCGAGGTCTCTTGAGCGCCACACGGCCGGGCCGAACCATTCATTGCCGCCGCCCGCATAGATCGTGCCGCTGGCGGGATCGGCGACGACATGGTTCATCGGCCAGGTTTCGCAGAAAGGTCCGCGCAACTGCCAGTTCCTGCGCCCGTCGACGCTTTCGGCGATGAACGCGCCCTTCTTGGTTCCGATCAGCACCAGCACGGTCTCGGCCATGTCCCGCTCCTCCCTCCGCCGCAGTCTAGCGGCAATGCGACAGGGCGGGAAGACGCCGGTCCGCGTCGGAACGGGCCGGGTGTCACGCCGCCTTTCCCAAGGTCGAATGGCGCGGCGCGGGCCCGACATCAGGTCCGACTATTTTTTGCGGGGCCTGCTCTTGTTCCGGGGATGGCGACCAGGCTCGCGTGCGGCGCTCAGGTGCCGGCGTCCTTCCGCCGACCGCCCTTCACGCAAAGGGTACGGCGCTGGTCCCGAGTGGAAGCTTGGCCTCGTCTTCCGGCTCGACGTGGATAATGACGCGCACGGAGGGGATTTCCGCCGTGAGCGCCGCCTCGATGCGGTCGCAGATGACGTGGCTCTCGCCAACCGTCATCCCCGCATCGACCACAAGGTGAAATTCGATGAAGGTCGCGCGGCCCGCGATGCGCGTCTTGAGATCGTGAACCTCTATGGCGCCCCTCGAATTGGCCGAGATCACGTCGCGGATATGCATGTGGTCTTCCACGCCGACGGCGCGATCCATCAGACCACTCAGCGACTCTCCCATCAGGCGCCAGCCCTGGTAGAGGATGTTGACCGCCACCAGGATCGCCAACAGCGGATCGAGCAGGTTCCAGCCGGTGGCAACCGCAGCGATGAGCCCGACGATCACGCCGATCGACGTGACGACGTCGGTCATGATGTGATGGCCGTCGGCCTCGAGGGCCGGGGAGCGGGCGGCGCGGCCCTTGCGGATGAGCAAGGTCGCCCAGGCGGCGTTGATCAGCGCGGCGGTGCCGTTGACGGCAAGTCCCTCCCATGGCGCCGTCAGCGGCTGTGGATTGCGCAGCGTTTCCCAGACCTGAGCCATAATGAGAAGGGCTGCGACGATGATCAGGACTCCCTCGAGCACGGCCGAAAAATACTCGGCCTTGTGGTGACCGTGCTGATGGTCCCTGTCGGCCGGCTGGAAACTGACCCGGATGGCCCATAGCGCCGCGCAGGCGGTAATCACGTTGACGATCGATTCCAGCGCGTCCGAATAGAGCGCCACCGAACCCGTCAGCCACCAGGCGACGAATTTCAGACCCATCACGCCGAGGGCAATGGCGATCGACCACGCGGCAAGCGTGGCGACCGTCCGCTTCGTCTTTGCCCGCGGAGCGGTATGGCTTGTGGCCTCGGACATCACGAGGGTTACGCTGCCTGTTCCCTGGCCTTGCGCGGCAGGTGGGCGACGACGTTCTCGATCATGCGCATTCCGGCATTCTGGCCGAGCGTCATGATGGACTCCGGGTGGAACTGGACGGCCGCGATCGGCTCCTTGCGATGCTCGAAGGCCATGATGACGCCGTCTTCCGTCTCGGCGGTGACGATGAAGTCGTCCGGCAGGCGCACCGGGTCGGCAAAGATCGAATGATAGCGGCCGACGGTCACCTCCTTGGGCAGGCCGGAGAAGATGATGCCAGGCTTCGAGACGCGGATGCGCGACGGCTTGCCGTGCATCGGAACGTGCAACTGGCGCAACTCGCCGCCATAGGCTTCGGCAAGCGCCTGCAGACCGAGGCAGACGCCGAAAATCGGCAGATGCCGCGCGCGCGCCTTGGCGATGGTGGCGGCGCAGTCGAAATCCTTCGGCGTGCCCGGGCCGGGCGACAGCACGACGAGGTCTGGCTTCAGCCGATCAAAAACCTCCTCGGCCACCGGCGTGCGCACCGTGGTCACCGTCGCACCCGTCTGGCGGAAATAGTTCGCCAGCGTGTGCACGAAGGAATCCTCGTGGTCGACGAGCAGGATGTTGACCCCATCGCCGACGCGCGCGGATGTGCGCTCTGTGCTGGCTGCATTGCCCGAACGGGCGTCGCGGATGGCGGAGATCATGGCTGAGGCCTTCAATTCGGTTTCGGCTTCTTCTTCCTCGGGCACGCTGTCGAACAACAGCGTGGCGCCGGCACGCACCTCGGCGATGCCGTCCTTGATGCGGATCGTGCGCAGCGTCAGCCCGGTGTTCAGGTCGCCGTTGAAATGCACCATGCCGATCGCCCCGCCATACCAGGCGCGCGGGCTCTTCTCGTTCTTCTCGATGAAACGCATGGCCCACAATTTGGGCGCGCCGGTGACGGTCACCGCCCAGGCATGCGACAGGAACGCATCGAACGCGTCCATGCCCTCGCGCAGGCGCCCCTCAATGTGGTCGACCGTGTGGATGAGACGCGAATACATTTCGATCTGCCGCCGCCCGATCACCCGCACCGAGCCTGGCTCGCAGACCCGGCTCTTGTCGTTGCGGTCGACGTCGGAGCACATGGTGAGCTCGGACTCGTCCTTCTTCGAGTTGAGCAGTTTGAGGATCTGCTCGGAATCGGAGATCGCGTCGTCGCCGCGCTTGATCGTGCCCGATATCGGGCAGGTCTCGACGCGGCGCCCGTTGACGCGGACGAACATTTCGGGCGACGCGCCAATGAGAAACTCGTTTTCGCCGAGATTGATGAAGAAGGAATAGGGGGAGGGGTTGATCGTCTTCAGCCGACGCGAGATCTCCGACGGCTGGCTGTCGCAGCGTTCGTAGAACATCTGGCCGGGCACCACCTCGAACAGGTCGCCGCGGCGAAAGCTCTCCATCGCCTTCTTGACGAGTTCGGCATATTCGCCGGGCTCATGGTCGCCGCGCGGTGGGATACGGTCGGCGGTGCGGAACGGCTCGGCCTCGCTGTCGCGCGGCAGGCCGGCCGTAGAAAACCCATCGCCCGAATAATCGTAGCGGTCATGCCATGCCTTTGCCGAATGGTGGTCGACGACCAGGATCTCGTCTGGCAGGTAGAGCACGAGGTCGCGCTGGCTCTGGGCCCGCTCCAGCGTGTGCTCGATCGGGTCGAACTGGAAGGCGAGGTCGTAGCCGAAGGCGCCGTAGAGGCCGAGATTGGCGTCACTGTCGGTCCGGAACAGCGCCGTCAGGGCACGCAGCACCGTAAACACCGACGGCACGCGCGAGCGCTCTTCCTCGGCAAAGACGCGCCCGGGCTCCGCCACCACGAGCGCTAGCCGCCGCTTCGTGGTCTGGGTGACGGTGACCTCCTTCAGCGCGAAGATTGTCCTGGCGATGAAGGGCAGCATGACCTCGCCGCGGCTGTTCAACGCCTCGATGCGCATGGCGCGGCCACGTGCGGAAATCACCAAGGGCGGGTCGATGATAGCCGTGTCCCAGCGGGTATATCGGCCGGGATATTCGTAGTTGGAGGAGAAGACCGCGCCGCGCCTGGTGTTCAACCCGTCGACATAGGCCTCGATGGCACCTGCATATCCGGTGTCATGCCGTTGGCGCACGATCGTGACGCCACCCGCCGTGACGAATTTCTCGGCTCCGTTGTCCAGAAGCTCGACCGACATTTCCCGTCTCCATCCGTTTGCCGCGCCGGACCCGGAAAGCCATCAAAAGCAAATGGCCGCCCGGACTTCTCCAGCGGCCACCCAATTTCACGCACAAGCGTTCGAAGAGGCCGCTGTCAGCTGCCCCACCACCAGATCGTCTTCGTCGAACGCATGTTCATGCTGAATCCCATAGCGGCGAACGGTTCCATCGGCAAGCGGATTCAGGGGTTGTGTCACCTGCGTCGGGTCAGTCCTCCAGCGCACCCGACCTGGCGCTGGCGCTCGGCGAATCGCCGACCAGCTTGATCAAATCGTCGCCCGACCGGGTCGAGCGGCGCGAGACGCGGGTCAGTACGAAGCCGGACTGCGGTGCGACCACGTCCGTCGCGCCATCCTCGTCACCCGGCGCGTGAATGATCGACGCAAGCCTCTGGCCAGCCAGGACGCGGTCGCCCGGCGCGACATCGAACAGGATCGCACCGGCGCAGGGTGCGGAGATCATCTCGACGTGGTTGATGGGCGCTGCCGGGCCGGTGAAGGGGCCGGGCGTGGGCAGGGTCTTGTCGTCGACCACGCCGCGCGCGACCAGAAGCCGGTAGATGCCGGCCGCGTCGTGCTCGGCATGGTCGCGCCCGACATCGCGCAACCCGCGATACTCCGCCGTGGTGACGACACGCCGGTCGAAGCGCGCGACATGGGACGGTGCGTTGAGATAGGGGCTGATCGAGGCGCCCTCGAAGGTTCCGTCGGTGTCCTCGTCCCACAGCACCACTGCCTCGACGCCCATGGCGGCCGCGCAGTCGGCCATCGCCGGCCAGAGGATGCGCGCGACATAGAGGTAGGGCAGCCCCTCGTCGTCGCAGTGCAGGTCGAGCACGATGTCGTGCCCCATCGACAGAGCCAGCAGCCTGCGTTTCAGACGAATGTCGGCCGTTGCCATTGCGTCGTCGGAATCAAGCTCGGCAACGAGAGCAGGATCACCCAGCAGCGGGAAGTCGCGGTTGAAATTGGTGCGAGTTCCAAGATGGAAGCGGCCCTGATGGTCGCCGAACAGGTACTGGGTGCGGCCGACCGGATTGGCCCAGGGGACGATGGTGATGTTGCCCCTGATCCGGTGCTCCGCCTCGGCCTTGCGCAGCCTGGGCAAGAGCGCGTGGATGGCAACGACGCCCGGCAGTTCGCCCGCATGCAGCGCCGCCTGCATGTAGACATCCGGCGCATCGGCCGAACTGCCGTCGAAACGCAGCACCGGAAATTCATAGCTGACACCCGCCGTATCGCCGGCGATCCGTTCCATTGTCTTGCGCATCGTCCTACCCGTTCCAGAATGAGAGATCTGTACCCCTGCGTCAGCGCTGCCCGACCGCCATCGCGGCGATGCGAACCCTGCTGATGTCTTCGTCGAATTCCAGCGCCGCTTCCGCCCGCAAGAGCGCCAGTCTCGAGTGCTCCAGCGCCAGGTCGCGCAGGCTTCCGTCTCCGGCCCGCGCGAGTATGCCAAATATCTTCTGCATCCGGATGTGAATTTCCGCCATGGGCGCGCCGTCGCGGCCGATCGGCAGGAACACGTCCTGGAATATCTCCTCTGGTGCGACGGCCGGGACCAGGACTGCGGTATACACCGCCTCCTGTGGATCGGTATCGGACGCCCAGATGGACATCAGCCGGCCGACGCGGCCCAGTACGTCGATCGCCGTACCAGGATCGTTCACGCCAGGCGACAGGGCGCGGCAGGCGATCTCGGTCAGGACCAGGAATCCGAAGCGGGGATCCTGCTCGTAGGTCCGCTCGCGCGCGACCGAGAAAGCCGCGCGGATCGCCTTCGCCTGGTTCTCCGCATCGCCTTTTTCAAGATAGGCGAGCGCCCGGCCGGTATCGACGAACGTGCCGGGCAGCACGACAACGAAAACCCGGCCCCCCGTCTCCTCGGCGCAATCGGAAAGCGCTTCCATGTCGATGTGCTCGACATATCCCATTGTGTCGGCAAACACCGGGCTGGCGTCATCTGGTACGTCGCGGGCCGGGTCGGCCAACCGGCTGCCGCCGAGATAGGGCACCTTGGCCCGGCGCCGCATGGCCTTCTCGGTGACCTTCTCCACCTGGTCCGTCGTCTCGCCGACCCGTCCGAGCCGCAGCAGGTAGTCGATCCAGCGCAGCAGTGTCACGACGATCAGAAGGACCACGCAGATCGTGACGGCGAAGAGCACGACGCGGCCGCGCTCGCCATAGATGCCCATGGACAGGGCAATGATGCCGACCAGGCTGTAGAGGAAGGATCCGACAAAGGTCGCAAGCACATTCTGCGTCGTCGTGTCCTCGATCAAGAGCTTGGTCGCGCGCGGCGTGACATTGCTTGAGGCAGCCGCATAGGCAGCCACCGTTGTGCTGAGCGAGAATGTCGTCACGGCAAGCATGCTCGTCGCGATGATCGAGAGAATGCTGTCGACGGCATCCGCGCCGATCTTGGCCGACAGCCCCGACGGGAGGTAAGGCGACAAGACCAGGGACGCCAGCGCCGCCGCAACCGCAAGCAGGGAGATCAGCGTCGCGCGAAACCACAATTGGCGTGTGAGCTGACTGACGATCCATTGCCATCGCGTTATCATTCGGACTCCTGCGAAATCGACTGCGGACCTTGGCAACCGCATCCTGCATAGCGGGCTTGGGCGCCGCCGTCATCCACGCGATGCGTTGGGTGGACAGCATCGCGGAGCGTGTTGGTCCAATCGTTTCGCGGTTTCGAAGCAACAAGCGACGATGCTAGTGTGCTTGCCACACAGGCTCAAATTCCACAGGAGAAACCATGCCGAACGAAACTCGCGCCCTCGTGCTCCCGGACCTTGTGGGCAAGGCAGTCCTCGTGACCGGCGGTTCCACCGGTATCGGCGCTGCGCTCGTTGCGGCCTATGCCGCGCAGAAATGCAGGGTCGGCCTGCACTACAATGAGAGCAGGGCAGCCGCCGAGACGCTGGCCGCAACACTGAAGGACGCGGGCGGCGACGTCTTTCTGGTCCAGGGCGACTTCTCCAAGTCGGCCGATGTCGCCCGTGTCGTCGACGACACGGCGTCGAAGTTCGGCCGGCTCGACGGCCTGGTCAACAATGCCGGCGGCATGCTCGGCCGCGTGCCCTACACGGAGATGACCGAGGATCAGTACGATGCCGTCATGGATCTCAACGCGCGCTCCGTCATCACGGCCAGCCGCGTCGCCATCCCGTGGTTGAAGAAGCAGGGCGGCTTCATCATCAACACATCTTCGGTCGCCGCGCGCAACGGTGCCAGCGGCGGGGCGGGGCTCTACGGTTCGGCCAAGGCCTTCGTCTCGAATGTCACGCGCGGCATGGCCAAGGAACTGATCGGCAGCGGCATACGCGTCAACGCCGTGGCGCCGGGGGTGATCCTGACGCCGTTTCACGAGCGCTATTCGTCGGACGACCAGATGAAGGGGATGGTCGCGACCATTCCTCAGGGGCGCGCCGGAACGCCGGAGGAGTGCGTCGGTGCCTATCTGTTCCTCTCGTCGGACCTGATGAGCAGCTACATCACGGGCCAGGTCATCGAGGTCAATGGCGGCCAGCTGATGCCGTGAGCATGCGCCGCGGGGCAGTTTTTCGCCAATAGTGGAGAAACGTCATGAGCAACCAGTCCGGGCGCGCCCGCGCCTTCCATGCCCTGCATGTCAAGGGCGATCCCGTCGTGCTCTTCAACATCTGGGATCCCGGCACCGCCAGGATCGTCGCCGGTGCCGGCGCCAAGGCGATCGCAACCGGGAGCTGGCCGGTCGCCGCGGCCTTCGGCTTTGCCGATGGCGAGAAGATCCCGCTTGGCGTGGCGCTCGACAACATCCGCCGCATCGTCGCGGCCGTCGATCTGCCGGTCACCATGGATCTGGAGGGCGGCTATGGCGTCGCTCCCGAGACGGTCGCCGAGACCGTCAGCAGTGCGATCGAGGCGGGGGCGGTCGGCTTCAACTTCGAGGACCAGGTGGTGGGCGGCGAGGGGTTGCACGCCATCGCGGTCCAGGCCCGTCGCATCGAGGCCGCAGCCGCCGCGATCAAGGCATCCGGCGTGCCTGCGTTCCTCAACGCGCGCACCGACCTGTTCCTCAAGGCGAAGCCCGAGACGCACGATGCGACACTCCTCGCGCAGGCCGTGGAGCGCGCGAAGGCCTATGAGGCTGCGGGAGCGCACGGTTTCTTCGCGCCGGGGCTGGGCAATGCCGATCTGATCGGCGCGCTGACCGGAGCGATCGCGCTGCCGGTCAACATCATAGCGCTCGCCCATGTGCCGCCGAAGGCCGAACTGGCTGCGCTTGGCGTTGCCCGCATCAGCTACGGGCCGGTGCCCTACCGCAAGATGGCGGCATGGCTGGAGGCCGAGGCGAGGGCGGCGATCGGCTGATGACGGCCAGGTCGGCGGCGCCCGCCCGTCGTAGCGAGGGGCGCCGGCGTCGCCCGATGCGATCCGGGGAACAGGCCGCGGTGGCGCTACGTGCGGCTGTTGGCGCTTGATGCCACCTTGGTCGTGTCGGGCTTGCCCCTGCCATTGCCCGGGATGACGACCATATGCGTCACCTTCCCCTTCTTGAAGGCATTTAGGAAGCGGTCGTAATCCCTGAACGCAACGCAACCATGCGACTGGCCCTTCCTGCCGCGCAGCAGTTCGGTATGGGCCAGGAAGCCGTCCCGTCCATACTTGTTCTTGCCATCGACGGGCAGCATGCGGATCGCCTCGACACCGTGGAAGCGGGTTTCGCGCATCCGGAGCTTGTATGTATCGGGCGGCGTCGGCCCACGCATCTTGACCCCGACATATTTCGGATTGTTGGCCATCTCGCCAATACCCGAGAAAGCCTGGAGCACCTCGCCATCGGGCATGGTCACGGTCTTGGCACTGATGTTGTAGACCGCGACGCGTTTGCCGCCGACCGCGCCGGGGCCGGTGTTGAAGAGGTTCTTGAAGGCCTTTCCAGCGCTGCCCGCCCCATCGTCAGCCGGCGCATAGGCGAGTTCCACCGCATCCGCGCGTTGCGACGTGCTCCGCCTGGCCACGACCGTTTCGGGCTTCTTCGCCACCACCGCCTTGGGTTTCCTGGCATCGCCCTGCTTCCTGCCGGGGGCGGCAACGGGAGATTCGGCCGCGACCGGGGCCGTGCGCTTGGCTGTCGCAGGACGGCGGTCGGGGAGGGGGATGCTATTCTGCGAGGGCAGGGAAAGTGAAAACGGGTCCGCCGCTGCCTCGTCGGCAGGTTCGGCCGAGGCCAGCAGGTCGCCGGCGGCAAAGGGTTCAGCGTCCGGAATGGCGAGCGCGAGAATATAGGAGGCTGGCGCGGCGTTGGGCGGCGGGCCGAAGCGGTCCGCGCTCGGTTGCGCGATCATGGCGTCTCGGATGGCAAAGCGCTCTGCAGCGGCGTCCTGCGGCGCAACTTGCGGGGCGTCGGCACGTGCAAAGAGGCTTGCCAGCTTCTGCGGCGACAGTGCCGCGGCCGCGGCGACGGTATCGAAGCGGACGTCGATTGTGGTGTGGCTCGGCTGCTCGGCATCCGCGATGCGGCCAGCGGTCGCCCCTGTCGTCTTGCCGTCATGGATGGATGCCGGGAGCCGGTCGCAGGCTGGCGAGCAATCTTGCTCCGCGGACCGTGCCACCAACGCCCTGGCGCCGCCATGCGCGTTAGCGACCGACGATGCGGCAAGCAGAACCGTCTGGCCGCGCGCGTCCAGCGGACCGACATGTGCCATTGCCTTTGGCACGAAGAGGGAATGGGACATCAGGCTGGGCGACTGGCGCAACGAGGGGCCAGCCGAATAGACATAGGCCATGCCCGCAACCCATGACGCGACAAGCGCTATGCCGGCGCCTGAGATGGCGAGGCGGCGCGTGAATGAGGAGGCGCCGCTCAAGGCCGGACCAGTCCAGCAGATAACTCGCATACGATACTTACACTTGTCATACCAACGTTCCCGAACCGATAGTTCAATTGCAGCCGCACGCCCCATCATTGACAGTGAGGCGGCGCGACGTGCCACGCGAGTTCGATCCTTCTTCCTCGCCTCGATTGATCCGATGATGGGCAAACTTGGTTAACCAATCCTTGTACTGCACTGAATTCGATCAATGTCTAGCGCAGGAAATGTCAGTGAGTCCAGCGTGCCGGTTGCGGACATGCCGCAGCCCGGTCCGCCGGCCCCTTTGCGAAGCCGTCTTCACGCTGCCTTGTGGCCGATTCTCGGGGTATCGCGGTTGATCCAGCGCAAGCAGAATCCAGGATGCGTGGGCGGAGCCGGTACAGTCTGGCACGGGCCAAATGCAGATGTCCTGCCGCGATCGGGAATGGGTATAGGGGCAAGCTCGTCTACCACTGGTGCGCCACCGATGGCGCCCGTGACCAGGACATTTGGACGATGAAGGCTCTGACCGTGCTTCATCCGCACGGGCGGGCGCGGACGATCCGCATCTTCTCGTGGCCGGTCGACCATGCGGACGGCGGCATATCTTCACCGCAATGCATCGGGATCGTCGGGGCCCATGTATCGGGCGTTGGCGGCTTCCCGCAACTGTTGTCGGATGATGGGCGCGCGCGGTTCCTGTCTGCGATCGAAGACCTGGCGCGTTTCCCCGGCCGAGATCACTCTCGGCCGGTCGGTGTGTCTATCAGGCGCTGCGTCGGACCTGTTAGAAGAGCCCCTCGATCTGCCCGAGATCGTTGAGGAAGATCTTTTCCGACGAGGGCGCCTTGGGCAGGCCGGGCATGGTCATGATCTCGCCGCAGATCGCCACGACGAAGCCCGCGCCGGCCGACAGCCGCACTTCGCGCACCGGCACGACATGGCCGGTGGGTGCGCCGCGCAGGTTTGGATCGGTCGAGAAGGAGTACTGGGTCTTGGCGATGCAGATGGGCAGGTGGCCATAGCCGGCTTCTTCCCATGCCTTGAGCTGGTCGCGCACGCTCTTGTCGGCGATCGCCTCCGAACCGCGGTAGATGCGCTTCACGATCGTATCGATCTTGTCGAACAGCTTCATGTCGTCGGGGTAGAGCGGCGAGAACTGCGAAGCGCCACTTTCGGCGATCTGCACGACCTTGTGCGCCAATTCCTCGATGCCCGCAGAGCCCTGCGCCCAGTGCTTGCACAGGATCGCCTCCGAGCCCTGGCTGAAGACGAAATCCTTCATCGCCTGGATCTCTGCGTCGGTGTCGGTGGTGAAGTGGTTCATGGCCACCACGACCGGCACGCCGAACTGTTTTACGTTCTCGATGTGGCGGCCGAGGTTGAGGCAGCCTTTCCGGACAGCCTCGATGTTTTCCTTGCCGAGATCTTCCTTCTTGACGCCGCCATTCATCTTCATGGCGCGAACGGTTGCCACGATGACGGCAGCGGCCGGCTTCAGACCCGCCTTGCGGCACTTGATGTCGAAGAACTTTTCCGCGCCGAGGTCGGCACCGAAGCCTGCCTCGGTGACGACATAGTCGGCGAGCTTCAGCGCTGTGGTGGTTGCCACCACCGAGTTGCAGCCATGCGCAATGTTGGCGAAGGGGCCGCCATGCACGAAGGCCGGGTTGTTCTCCAGCGTCTGCACCAGATTGGGCTGCATGGCGTCCTTCAGAAGCACCGTCATCGCGCCGTCGGCCTTGATGTCGCGGGCATAGACCGGGGTCTTGTCGCGGCGGTAGGCAATGATGATGTCGCCGAGGCGCTTCTCGAGGTCCTTGAGGTCGTTCGACAGGCACAGGATCGCCATCACCTCGGAGGCGACTGTGATGTCGAAGCCGGCCTCGCGGGGAAAGCCGTTTGCAACGCCGCCGAGCGAGCAGATGATCTCGCGCAGCGCACGGTCGTTCATGTCCATCACGCGGCGCCACACGACGCGGCGGGTGTCAATGCCCTGCTCGTTGCCCCAGTAGATGTGGTTGTCGATCAGCGCCGAAAGCAGGTTGTGCGCGGTGGTGATGGCGTGGAAATCGCCGGTGAAGTGGAGGTTCATGTCCTCCATCGGCACGACCTGCGCATAACCGCCGCCGGCCGCGCCGCCCTTGACGCCGAAATTCGGTCCAAGCGACGCCTCGCGGATGCAGATGATCGCCTTCTTGCCGATGCGGTTCAGTCCGTCGCCAAGGCCGACCGTGGTCGTCGTCTTGCCTTCGCCGGCAGGCGTCGGGTTGATCGCCGTGACGAGGATCAGCTTGCCGTCCTTGCCGCCGCGCTTTTCCTTGATGAATTCCGCAGAGATCTTTGCCTTGTCGTGGCCATAGGGCAGAAGGTGCTCACTTGGAATGCCGATCTTGGCGCCGACTTCCTGGATCTGCTTCTTGTTTGCGGCGCGCGCGATCTGGATGTCGCTCTTGAACTCGGCCATGACAGAACCCCTTGAGGTGATTGGTTGGATGAAATGCGCATGCTGCGGTCACTGCATTGCGTGTCCGCTGGTCGGATCCGGCCCGGCGATGTAAGCCGCTAGCCTCCCGACAGTCAACGGGATGCAAGAAAGTTTCCCTGAGAGAAATTTATCGAAGACTGCTCACTGTTTCGGGCGTGCGATCGGAGAACCGCTCGGCACCTGAATAAGAGCCAGAACGGGCGCCGCCGCGCCGTCCCAAAACAGCCGGACAATGCACGAAATGCGACAAGCTCGAATACAATTTTTCGTTGCACACATAGATCATTGCACGTATAAATTGCTGACTGTTATGGGGGGTACTATGACGCTGCCGCAACGCGCATGTCGGTGGACATTGGCATCGCTTGCCGTCCTTCTCACACTCGATACGGCGCGGCCGACGGAGTTCACATTCAGTAGCGACTCCGGCGCCATCCTGAAACTGCAGCGTACTCCCGATCTGACACTAAACGGCAACATCTGCGCTCCGGCCCGAAATGGAGGGTGCCAGAACTTGACGGTGTCAGGCGTTAACCGGCCGGGCGTTCTTAGCTTGCAGATCCAGGACGGCATCGGTGGAACGAATGAGATCATCGAGTATGACAGGGTCCAGGCAGGCAAGCCGAAATCCCTGGAGGGATATACGGTCTGGACGACCACGTCGCCGAACGCACCGGACTATCTGCGCTCGTTCAAGGCTCCGGTCGTCAAATCGGACCCGCTTTCCGACGAGTCTTTGCGTGCCTGGAACGGTGACCCATCCAAACTGATAGACCTCCAGACCTTCGCAACCAGCAAGAGCGCCTTCAGTGAGTTCGCCAAGGACCGTGGATATCCCGAAAGGAGTGACCAGACCGCCTACATCGTAACGACCAGGCAGGATGCCGCCTCCTGGGAGGCGCTCTCGATCCGTGAGGCGGGTTCGGTACCCGACATATCGACATTCAAGTCTGGCACCGAGGGGGCAGTCGTCGCGCTGGACAGCCAAGTGATCGTTGCCTCTCTGGGCAAGGAAGCTGAGCTGTCACCCTATGTCAATTTGAGCGCCGTGGATGCGCCGCGAGGGGGTACGCAAGTCATAGATTTCAACATTTTTTCGATAAGCGCGCCGGTCAGCAGCATCTTCGATGACTACGTTGCTCCGGAAAAAAGGCAATCCGCAGCGTCTGCGATGAACGACGCGATGGCGAAACTGATACCGACCGACGGGTGCAAAGTCTTGCCGGGGGATGCATCCTATATGCGCATCGAGTGCGTTACCCATACAAGCAACTACAGCAAGAGCAAGAAAGCCGACAAGATTTTTGTTTCGTGCCTTTTCCTCTTGTTCATCTACGAGCCGGTCAGTGGAGTTCGCAGCATCAAGGTGACGCAACAGGTCGTAGGCGGTCCTGGCTCGGCCGACCAGGAGCCACCGCCGTCAGATGAATTTACCATAATCCCACAAAGCAATCCAAGCGTACTGAATGTTCAAAAACAGCTCAGAGCCCGGTTGGCACAAGCGCTTTCCGCGGCATTTCCTCCGATAGAGGTGAGGCAGTGACATGAAGAGAAGACATATCATGTTCCCTTCGGCCGTCATCATAATGGCCGGCCATATCTGTATACTGCCTTTTATCTATATGTATCTCGATAGCCCCACCGCTGACCAACGGCATGATCTCGCAATGCTCGTGGCGCCCTTGACTGCAGCCTACTTCATCACCATCACGAAATTCGTCATCGACAACGCGCAGAATCTCGATCTTGGCAACGAACCCGTGAACGCGCTTTTTGCGGTGGCATCGGCGCTTATCGTGCTCCCCTTCCTGATCGCGATCTATTTCCTTCTATATTCATTGAATGAGTCCAGTATCAACTTCGATCAGGCGAAGGGAGGAGTGGCTCTCATCGAGGTCTTCTTCGGAAGCGCATTCGCGCTTTTCGTCGACAGCCTGTTTGCAAAGCCCAACCCATCGGTAGAGCCAGCGGGTCTCGATCAGGTCCAGCCTGTGCTGCCGATATGACCCCAGTCTTCCAGAATGCCCGGGCGGACCAGACGCGATTGTCGATGCCCACGTCGAGAAGCCGGAGTTGCCTCTATCCTCGAGCGCGTGTGCCGCGATCAAGCCGGCACACCAAGCCCTCGTCGATCAGCACCACCCTCAGCGGTCGAGCACGCTCCGGACTTCCACCAGGTTCGACCGGACGCGCAGCACGTAGAAGCCCATCGTCGTGAGGTGGGTCGGCATGATCCAGCCATCCTCCCGGCCGTTGGAAATGATGAAAGGCTGGATGGCCAGCGATGCCTTGACCTGGCTTTCGACATTGGCCCAAAGCGGCCCAAGGCCGCGCGTGGTGATGACCTGCTGGAAGTCATGGCGTGCCGCCGTGAGGACGCCGTAGTAGCCGTAGAGCTGGCCGTAGGCGAACCAGAAGCGGTCGTCGGCGCGCGTATCGAACCAGCCGCTGTTGTAGTTCTGCGAGCGGTCCCGGATCATGTCGGAGGTCGAACCGATGTCGCTGGCGATGCGGTCGACGAACTGCACCAGATTGTCGGCGCGCGCGTTGAAGACCACCTCGCACTTCATCAGCCGGTCGTTGAAGGCGCGCAGGCTGGTCGCCGCCGTGCGGTAGAAGCTCGGGGTTGGCGTTTTCGGGCCGAACGGCCTCAGGCCGAAATACCAGGTCTCCTCGTCGAAGGTGATCGCGCCGCGCGCGTCCTGGAGATTCTGGTCGATCTGGCTGGTGCCGCGAACGCGGCCGAGCGTGTCGACGAGTTCGACCGAAGTGCGCCGGATGGCCTGGTTGACGCCGCGCTGGAAGGAGGCCTTGTTGTCCAGGAAGGGCGTGTTGTCCCAGTCGATCCCGAAGAAGCCCGCCTTGTAGAGGATCATCGACGAGATCCAGGCGTTCTCGTTGACGTTGAAGTCGATCAGATCGGCAGCGACCTGGACGATGGCCGAATTCGTGCAGGTCTTCACCTCACCCTCGACGCCGGCATCTTCGGTCCCGGTTACGGCGGTGGTGCTGGGAGGCTGCGTGAAATTGTAGGCTTCAGCGTACCTGGGATTGAAATTTGTCCAGACCTGCGTGTTCCAGATGAAATAGCCGTAGAGGCCGACCAGCAGGATCAGCAGGCCGCCGACCACCGCCTTCAGGATCCAGCCACGCTGCGTATACCAGCGCCCGGCCCACAGGAACGGCCACAGGATGATGCCGATGGCGAAACCGATGCCCCGGCCAATCCACTGGAACACCCGGGTGAAGAAGTTCACGATCGGATCAAGCATGTCTCGTCCACTCCCTCGCGCCGCTTCGGTTCTGTCGTTCCGCGACGCATGCTGGCTTGTAGCCTGTGTCAGTCCGTCAGTCCGTAGAGGCGGGCGCGAAATGCCACCTTATCCTTGAGATATGTCGTTTTGAGCGTGTTCACAACATGGGCGCGCCAGCCCGTCGGCAAGGCTTCGTAGTCCCTGTAGAAGCCCTGCTTGTTGAATACGTAGCGCGAGACGAAGTCGGCGGGCACGAAGTCCGAAATCAACCTGTTGGTCAGCCAGGCGTCCGGATGGTCGGGCTTGGCGCGCACAGCCTGGAAGCGGTGCTGCGGAAACACGTCCTCGAGCTTCAATTGCCCAACCTGCGCGATCTCGCGCTTGGCGGCGTTGAGGAAGGGGAAGGTGCCTTCGCTGTTGATCTGCGCCGCATGGCCGTGGATCCAGGTCTGCAACCAGACCCGATCGAGCCTGTCGGTGCCGCCCCTGGGATCGTCCTTGCGCACCAGTGCGGCGATCGCCATCTCGGCGCGGTGTTCGAGATAGCCGGACGGCTCGATCCACGAGGCGCGCGGCAGTTCTATGCGCCCCGTCGCCATCAGGAAGCGGAACACCTTGTCGGCGTCGCGGATCGAGAGATAGCTGACCTGCCAGGGCCGCGAACGGCGGAAGCCGGGCGCTGACGGGTCGCTGATCACGGTCGTCATGTCCGGATCGACGAAAACGTAGAGCCCCCCGAAATGGCTGGTCCAGTAGGCGTTGTGGCGAAAGATCACCTGGTCGGGCACCAGCGCGTTCTCGCGGATGTCGCCGCATACCTTGGCCAGTTCCACCATGCGGTGGATCATGGCGTCGTCGCGCCAGGCGTTCGGCTCCTGCTTCAACCGGTCGGTCAGCGTGGCCAGCTCCGCCGCCTTGCCCAGAACGTCTTCCGCCGACAGCACGCGGAACTCGACCTGGTTGATCGACAGCAAATCCTCGATGTCCTCGACCCTGGAGACGGAATCCTCGATCTCGCCGTAGATGACGTCCTTGATGGTCAGCGCGTCGATGGCCCGGCGGTTCTTGTCGAAGAACTCGTAGAGAAGCTGCGAGGTGTTGGAGAACGCCGTGTGCACGACAGGCAGGTCGGCCTGCGACGGCGTCAGGATGATGAAGCGGCGGTTGACCTCGTTCGGATCGAGATATTGCGGGTCGCCCAGTTCCTCGGCTACCTGGGGCGAGAACCCCGAACGGTCGATATCGAAGCTCTTCAGCGTCGTTGGCTTCAGGCCGAATGCGACGAGCGCCTTGTTGTAGCGTTCGATCAGGTGCTTTTCGGAGATCGGCAGCAGCCGGCCCCAGATCAGTTCGTTGTCGCGCAGGAGTTCCATGGTGCCATCAGTTCCGGGGTTGCCGCCAAGGAGACGAAACGCCGGCTGTTTCCGCTGCGCGGGCCAATTTCGTGTCCAGCGTCGCCAGCGGCAATTCCAGGCGGATAGCAGCCTCAAGATAGGTGGCGTCGTAGAGCGTCAATCCAAAGGATGCCGCGATCTCGATGGTCGTACTCCAGACATACTCTGCGCCGTACATATCGACCCGTAAAGGCAGTTGTTCTATCAGGTCCAACGCTTCGGGAATGAACGCGGCGGCGATACGATTTCTCCGAACGCCAATCAGAAGTGAATTTCCCACTTCCAGCTGAAAAAGCGGTGGGACGACGGCTCCGGTCAACGCGACTTTCTCTAGAAGGGCATCCGTCAGCGTTCGATTCTCGTCTGGCATCACCCAGTTCAAAGCGACAGAACTATCGACGATGACGCTCAATAGCGCCTTCCCATTTCGATGTAGTCACGAACAGACAGGCCATCCGGATCGGGCTTTACGGATTTGCGAAGCTCGCGGATCGCCTCGATGGCTGCGCGGGCCTTGTCTACGTCGTGAGGCGCCGGAACGGGAACCATTCGCGCTACCGGCTTTCCATTGCGCGTGATCGTCACTTCCTCGCCGGACTCGACCATATCGAGCAGTGCGCTCAACCGGTTCTTCGCCTCGAACGTACCGAAATGCTTCATGGCAAACTCCTAAGCTAGCTTAGCTAGATTTATCGAGTTCTTCTCTGACTTTCAAGCATTCCACTGCCCCTTCGCCTTCAACTCCTCCATCTCGCGTGCCGCCCGTTCGCGCAGGCGTGCGTCGCGCAGCATCTTCGACACCGCGGCGTCGTCCGAGCGGTCGGAATAGCGGAACTCGCTATCGGCGTAGCGGTTGACCTCCTGCATCACCATGTCCATCGAGAAAGGTCCCCGCAGTTCCTCGATCATCGTCTTCTTCTCGTCGTAGCCCTTGCGCATGAAAGCGTCCGGCGTGGCAAACCACTCGTCCGGCAGTTCGATGTCCATCGCCCGCATCTTGATCGCATCCGTCACGTTCTTGATGGCGCGGCCGGTGAAGCGCGGCTCCGCCTCCTTGATCATGTGGAGATAGGTGCCGACATCGGCCAGCGCGCGAGGCTCGCCGTGGTCCTTGCGGAAGCGGTCATAGACCTTGAGCAGGCCTTCCTCGCGGGGCTTTGAAAAGGAGTCATACTCCTGCGACACGGCGCGCTGGATCTCCTGTGCGGCATAGAGATCGTGGTCGCCGAGCGGGATCTTGTGGTTCTTGCCGGCCAAGAGCACAAAGATGTCGATGTAGTCGTCACGCGTCTGTGGCCCGTCGACCAGCCAACGCGCGCCGGCGCGCTGGCGCAGCGCATCGTCGACGTTTTCCGGGTAGTTGGAGAACATGCCGAAGGCGCAGTTGCCCCGCACGACGGTGCCGGCGCCGGCGAAGGCATCCATCAGGACGCCGGTAATCTCCTGCTGGCCTGCAGACGCGCGGTCGTCGGAGCGTTTGGCCGCCACCTGGTCGATGTCGTCGATCGTGCCGAAGCCGATCGAGCGTGGGTTGAGGACGTTGGTGATGAATTGGCGGCAGTTCTGACCGGACTTGCCCTGGTAGGACGAAATCTGGTCGACGCCGAAATTCTCGTAGGCGAAGGGGTAGCCGGCGACCTGGCAATAGCCATGCACGAGACCTGCGATCATCTGGATCAGCGTCGTCTTGCCGGTACCCGGCGCGCCATCGCCGATGAAGGTGAAGAGGAAGCCGCCAAGCTCGACGAAGGGATTGAGCTCGCGGTCGAAATCGTAGGCCATCAGCATCTTGGCGAGCTTGACCGACTGGTATTTGGCGATGTGGTTGCCGACGACCTCTTCGGGCTTCTTGAAGGTCATCACCAGCGGCTTGGCCTTCTTGCCGGGTGCGACGTCGAAGCCGTCCAGCGTGAAGTCGTCGGCCGCGATGTGGATATGCGCGTTCTCGAAGACGCCGAGTCCGTCGAAGCGACCCTTGCGCTGCAGCAGCCCGTCGATGGCGACGCGGGCAAAGCTGCGCGCCCGCGTCATGAGGTCCGCATCGTCCTTGACCCCCGCCACCGCCCGGTCGAGGCCGGCCACCAGAGATTTCAGCGCATCCTGCGGCGTGTCGAACAGGAAGTCTGGTTCGGCGATGTCGTTAGGCGCCTCGCCGTCGGAATCGATCAGCTGCGCGAGATAGGACGCAAACGAAAAGGCGGCGACATAGGCGGATGCCGACAGCAGTTTCTTGAAATGGGCGGCCTCGTCGCCGTCGAGCGGAGCCCGAGCGTTCTTGGCCTGCAGGCTTTCCAGGTCGGTACCCTCGGCAAACACGACAGCAACCGCCAGCGCGATCGAAAGGCCGCGGCGCGCGCGGTAGAGCAGCGCATGCTGCGCGATCGACATCAGCTGGTCGTCGGGCCTGATGGCACCGACGGTCTTGGCAAGTTCCACCTCGCGTGTGCGCCGCACCGAGCCGGTCGATACGGTCGACACGAAACGCCGGCCCGTGCCGGCGAGCGACGTCGCCGACTGGGCGGACGAGTCTTCGAGCACCACGACGCGGGTGATCATGCTCTGGGCTGTCGCGCGCTGCTTTTCGATGTCGGCTTCAGAAATGGTGGTCAGGCCGGCGTCCATCATCTGCTCCCTATCCGAACCGCTGGTATCGCGCGCCGTTCATCCGTTGCCCCGGGCGCCTACACATCGCTGATCACCGTCCCCTTGGACAGGATGTGCACCTTGTAGCCTTCAAAAATCTTCTTGGTCTCGCCTTCGGCATAAAGCGCCTGGTAGGCCTCGTGCGGCACCAGCGCATGCTTCTCGTAGCTGGACACGCCTTGGCGGGCGGCTTCCAGATCGTCGGTGTTGATGAAGAATTCCTGGGTCGTCTTCTCGCTCGACCACAGGCCCTTGCGACCAGGTTTCTCGCCCTTGGAGTAGACCTCCTGGATGGTCCAGGTCAACAGCCAGGCGTTTTCCGGCCGGCGCACCTTCGAAAGCACTTCTGCCACCACCGAATTGTTTTCCGTGATCCCGGACGAATAGAACGGGCCGAGCACGACACGGCGCAATTGCTTGGGATGCAGCGGCTCGAAATCCTTGTCGAGATTGGTCGCGATCGTGGTAGGCGACAGCGAGTAGGCGGAGTTCTTCTCGGTGAAGTCGTCGAAGCGATGCGCGAGTTCCGGATTGAGCAGGCCATCCACTGGCAGAGGGATGTCGACGTCCTCCTTGAGCTTGCCGTTCCCTCCGACCAGCTGCTTGATCATGCCAGGCGATGAATCCTCGACCGTGACCATGTAGATCAAGGGCAGGTTGGCGCTGCCGTCGAAGCTCGCCCAATGGACGAGGTAGAACGGCCTCAGCGTCTTCGGATTGACGGACACCTTGACCGTCTGCGCCAGCATGAAAGGCGAGAAGATCGCGCCGTCCTTCACCGCCTGGAGGTAGAGCCTTTCAGCCATCGATTTCTGCAGCGCCTCGGGAAATTCCTTGTGGCGCAGGATGAAGTCCGCCATCTCGGCCCGCAGTTCCGCTGGCTCAGGAATGGCCGAAATGCGCTGGGCGGCCTGGCGGCGGTCATTCTCCAGTTCCAGCACGTTCTGGAATACCGGGAATCCGCTCTCGGCGCGCGAAATCCTGAACTGTTCGGTGAAGCCGATCCGGTTGCGCCAGCACGAGAAGGAGGTGTCGAGGCGCGCGATGTACTCGGCCACCACCTTTGCGACGATGCCGTGCCGGTAAAGCGGCGAACGGTCGTCGCGCATGAAGATGTCGAGCCCCTTCAGCGCCGCCGCTATGGCATCGAAATAGCGGGTCACCGCCTCTGGTTCGGCGCTCATGACGGCAATCCACGGTCGATTGCGAAGGATCGCAAAGCGAATTCGCCTTATTCGGACCGCACGTAGTCACTGGCATTGTGCTTGCGGATCACCTCGTCGAAGCGCCGGGAAAACGCATCGTCGGCCAGCTTCTTGCGGCGTTGGATGTCGGCCGTCGACACCATGTTCTTCTCGTGCATCTCAAGCAGGTCGCCGATGTGGCGTTGTGCGGCCGCGCCGATGCCGGCCATCGTCTCTTCCGCCGCGACATCCACCTGGCTGCCGAGCGTGTTGATCTTGTGGGCCACTTCTTGCTGCGCCGCCGTCTTCAACGAATCTTCCAGCGCCTTGTAGAGCACGATGCGCTGTTCGGTATCGATGGTCAGCTTGTTGATCAGCGTGTTCTGCGCCGCGATCTGGTTGTTGAGCGAATCCACGAAGGTCTGGAACATCGAGGTGTAGCGCTCAAGCGTCTGGCTCTCGGCCAGGAGTTCCTGCTCCTTGGCCTGCTTCTCGTTGTATTCTGTCGCAAGCTTCGAGCGTTCTCCCTCGAGCTGCGTGCGATCCATCTGGCTGGTCGACGCGGCGATCCTGTTTTCGATGTCGAGAAGCTGCGGGTTGAGTTCCTCGATGCGCTTCTGCGTCGCTTCGAGGTTGCTCATCGTCACCTTGCGGCGCTCGATGACGGCTGACAGGCTGGTTTCGGAGGTCTTGTAGCGTTGTGCCAGCACGTCCTTCTGCGCCTTCAGGATGCCGACGATCGTGTCGGACTTGGCGAGCAGTTCCTGGAGATTTCCGGCCAGCGACATGTTGCGCACGCGGTCGGTGCGCATGCGCTGCTTGGATTCAGCCGAGAAGACGCCGACAAATGTCTCCCAGCCGGTAAAGCTCTTCATGTTTTCGAATTCCGTGCCGAAGACGTTGGTGGCGTCCTCCAGGCCAATGATCAGATCGGCGATGTTGGATTCCATCACCTTCTGCTGGTTTATGACGTCCGTGATGCGGGCATTCTCGATGTCGAAATCACTGGCGCCGATCTTGGCGTCGGTCCGCGCGATCGTGTCCAGAACCGTGCCCGTCTTCTCGATCTTGGAGCGCATTTCCTCGACGACCTGCTTGGTCTTGGCAATCTCGGCATCGAAATTCTGCAACGTCGCCATCATGTCTCTCCCGGGTCGGCGTCAGGTTCGAAGCTATATAAGTGGCGCAATTGGCAAATGAAAGACAGTGAAAATTGGGCGACGGAGTTCCGGACCCGCGGCCCGTCCCTAGGCGCAAAAAGCGACGTTTGTCGGCAACGGAAAAGCCGATGACGCCGCGTGCCCTGTCTTGGCGCTTGAAACCGCACCAGAATGGTGTTTCGTTCAGGGCACAGGGCGAAAAAAGCAAAACTCGACAAGACGCCTCGCAACGAGATCGAACAACCTGGGAGACCACCTCATGTCACGTATGAAGTTCCTTGCTGCGGGCCTCGGCCTGGCGGTTCTCATGTCGTCTGCATCGGCCTATGCCGCGGACCCCGAAAGCTGCAAGCCGGTGCGCTTCGCCGATGTCGGCTGGACCGATATCACCGCCACGACTGCGACAGCGTCCATCATCCTTTCCGCGCTCGGCTACGAGCCGTCCACCCAGGTCCTGTCGGTGCCGGTCACCTATACCTCGCTCGCCAACAAGGACATGGACGTCTTCCTCGGCAACTGGATGCCGACCATGGAAGCCGACATCAAACCCTATCTCGAGGCCAAGACCGTCGAGACGCTGGTGACCAACCTGGAGGGCGCCAAGTACACCCTCGCGGTGCCTGCCCACACCTACGAGGCGGGCCTCAAGGACTTCGCCGACATCGCCAAGTTCAAGGACAAGCTCGACAACAAGATCTACGGGATCGAAGCCGGCAATGACGGCAACCGCCTGATCCAGAGCATGATCGACGAGGGCAAGTTCGACCTCAAGGGCTTCGAACTGGTCGAGTCCTCGGAGGCGGGCATGCTCTCGGCGGTGCAGAAGGCGGCGGGATCAAAGGAAGACGTCGTTTTCCTCGGCTGGGAACCGCATCCGATGAACGCCAACATCGAGATGAAGTATCTGTCGGGCGGCGATGACGTGTTCGGTCCGAACTTCGGCGGCGCCACCGTCGCGACCAATGTGCGCGCCGGATATGCGACCGAATGCCCGAATGTGGGGGCGCTGCTCAAGAACATGGTCTTCTCGCTCGCGATGGAAAACGAAATCATGGGCGCCATCCTGAACGACGGCGCGCAGCCGGAGGAGGCCGCCAAGGCCTGGCTGAAGGCCAATCCGGACACGCTGACGCCCTGGCTCGCCGGCGTCACCACGCTGGATGGGGGCGACGCCATGGCTGCGGTCAAGGCGGCGCTCTAGTCGCTGGACGCGCGCTACGCCGCCGCGCCCGCGATTCCGGTTCTCCCATAGACGGAGAACCGGAACGTTTGCGGGCAGGGCGGTGTTGTTTCAGGTAGACCGGGGACGTGATGGCTCGCGCCCTGCGATGGAATTTTGGGGGGCGAGGGATCATGGATCCAGTGACTGAGTGGATTTCGAGCGTCAAGATTCCGGTCGGGCGCTGGGGCAAACAGTTCTTCGACTTCCTGACCACGAACTTCGAATTCGTCTTCGATTCCATCGCCGACGGCGTCACCTTCGTTCTCAACGGGATGATTGGCATCCTGTTGTGGTTTCCCCCGCTGATTGTCGTCGCGGCCATCGCGGCGCTCGCCTGGTATCTCCAGAAGAGCTGGAAGCTCGCCGTGGTCGTCGCCATCGGTCTGCTCTTCATCGTCAACCAGGGTCTCTGGAAGGAGACGGTCGAGACAATCATCCTGGTCGTGGCCGCCGCCGCCGCCTCGATGGCCATCGGCGTCCCGGTCGGAATCTGGGCCGCGCACAATGAGCGTGCCTGGCGCGTTCTCAATCCGATCCTCGACCTGATGCAGACCATGCCGACCTTCGTCTATCTGATCCCGGTGCTGATCCTCTTCGGCCTGGGCGTCGCACCGGGTCTCATCGTGACCGTCATCTTCGCGGCGCCAGCGCCCATCCGCCTTACCTATCTTGGCATCACCTCGGTGCCGAAGCCGATGATCGAGGCGGGCGAGGCATTTGGAGCCACCAGGCGCCAGCTGCTCTGGAAGGTCGAGTTGCCGGCGGCGCTGCCCACCATCATGGCAGGCCTCACCCAGTGCATCATGCTCTGCCTCTCGATGGTCGTCATCGCCGCGCTGATCGGCGCCAACGGCCTCGGGAAGCCCGTGGTGCGGGCGCTCAACACGGTCAACATCCCGCTCGGCCTCGAGGCGGGCCTCGCGATCGTCGTGCTGGCGATCATCCTCGACCGCATCTCCCGCGTGAAGATAGGAGGCGTCAAATGAGCGCCGCCGTGGAATTCAAGAACGTCGACATCATGTTCGGCGACAATCCGAAGCGGGCCCTGGGCATGCTCGATGCCGGCGCCAACCGGCAGGAGATCCTGGAAAAGACCGGCAACGTGCTGGGCTGCGCCGGTGCGAACCTCACTGTCGAGGAAGGCGAGATCTCCGTCCTCATGGGCCTTTCCGGTTCCGGCAAGTCCACGCTGCTGCGCGCCGTCAACGGTCTGAACAAGGTTTCCCGCGGCGAGGTCATCGTGCACGACGGCGATTGGAAAGCCGACGTGGTCACCTGCTCGGCCGACGAACTCAGAAAGATCCGCCGCGAATGCGTGGCCATGGTCTTCCAGCAGTTTGCGCTGCTGCCCTGGCGCACTGTGGCGGAAAATGTCGGATTCGGCCTGGAGCTCTCCGGAGTACCGGAGGCCGAGCGGCGCGAGCGCGTCGCGCGCCAGCTGAAGCTCGTCAATCTGTATCAATGGGCCGGCAAATACGCGCACGAACTGTCGGGCGGCATGCAGCAGCGCGTCGGCCTTGCCCGCGCCTTCGCCACAGAGGCGCCGATCCTGCTGATGGACGAGCCATTTTCGGCGCTCGATCCGCTGATCCGCACCAAGCTGCAGGACGAACTCCTGCAGCTTCAGAAGACGCTCAAGAAGACCATCATCTTCGTCAGCCACGATCTCGAGGAAGCGCTCAAGATCGGCACGACCATCACCATCATGGAAGGCGGCCGCATCGTGCAATCCGGTCCGCCGGAGGACATCGTGCTGCGTCCGGCGAACGATTACGTCCGCGACTTCATCGCCAATGTGAATCCGCTCTCGGTGCTCACTGCGTGGAACGTCATGCGTGACCGCCGCGATCTGGAGCATGCGGGCGAGGGTGGCTGGCTCTGGCTCGATCGGCGCAGAACCACGCGCTTCAAGATCGACGGGCAGGGACTGGTGGAGGCTGCGGAACGCGACAACAAGCCTGCGGTCTGGGTATCGTGCGACGATGTCGAGACGCTACCCGACGACGCTCCGCATGTTTTCTGGGCGCGTCCCGGCACATCGCTGAAGACCGTCATGCTGGCCATGCACCGTTCCCAGACGTCGCCCGTGGCGTTGTTCGACGACCAGTCGCGGTTCGTCGGGGCGATCGGGATCAGGGATGTGCTTCAGGCCGTGCTGCGACGTTAGGCTGCGCCCTTCGCCGTTCTTGGGAAGCGAAGGGCATGCGCCCCGCATCAAGCCTGTGCGTGGAGGGGCTCCCCACCCGCTCCGCTACCGTCCCGCGTAGATCTGGTCGAGCAGCCCGCCTTCGGCCAGATGGTCGGTCTGCACCTTCTCCCACCCGCCAAATGCTTCCTCCACCGTCACGAGGCGCACCTCCGGAAAACCCGCCTTGAAGGTTTCGGCGACCGCGGGATCGCGCACGCGGTTGCCGAATTCCGCCAGGATCTTCTGGCCCTCGGGCGTGTAGAGAAAGTCGAGATAGGACTTTGCGAGTTCGCGGCTGCCGCGCTGGTTGACCACCGTGTCGACGATCGCTACCGGAAATTCGGCCAGCAGGCTGACCGACGGCACGACCGTATCGAAAGCGTCGCTGCCGAACTCCCTTTCGATGCCCATCGTTTCCGACTCGAAGGTAATCAGCACGTCTGCGATCTCGCGCTCGACGAAGGTCGTGGTCGAGCCGCGCCCGCCCGTGTCGAACACCGGCACGTTGTCGAAGAGCTTCTTCACGAATTCCGTGACCTTGGCCTGGTCGCCGCCGAACTTCTCCTGTGCATAGGCGACCGCCGCCAGATAGGTGTAGCGGCCGTTGCCGGACGTTTTCGGATTGGGAAACACGACCTCCACATCGTCGCGCACCAGGTCGTCCCAGTCCTTGATGTTCTTGGGGTTGCCCGTGCGCACCAGGAAGGACGGCAGGGAATAGAAGGGTGACGCACCGTTCGGGAATTCGGCGCGCCAGTCGTCGGACACCAGCTTGTTCCTGACCAGGAAGTCGATGTCGGTGATCTGGTTGAACGTCACCACGTCAGCGGCCAGTCCCTCGACGATCGAGCGTGCCTGCTTCGACGTGCCGGCGTGTGACTGGTTGATGGAGATACCGGCGTTGCTTGCCAGGAAGGCCTCGTTCATCGCGACGAAGAGTTCGCGCGATACGTCGTAGGAGGCATTGAGCAGGCTGTCGGCTGACCGCGCGGGCATGCCAGCGGCCAGAATGGCAGCCAGTGCCGAACCGATGATCAAGAGGCGTCTCATGGCGAGTTCCGTCTGTCTTTGAGTGGAGGATGTCCCGCCAGGATAAGGACTGGCGGCGCTCGACGGATGGGCTGGCATGTCGGGTGGAGCGCGATATGCGGATTGCTATTGCGAACAATGGTGTCCGGAGAGAATGGGATTGCGCGCTGGTCGAACGGCTGCCGCGGCCCGCCTTAACCGGCTCTCAACCCAATCGTCACAGAATGTCGGGATGGTCAGGTCCCGCGTGTCTTCGTTGCTGTTGCCGTCGGTTGTTGGCGGACTTGTCATTGTTGCACTGTTCCGGTTGCTGTCGCATCTCGATTCGCATGGCGCCAGCGGACACTTTGCCGGGCCGAATGCCACCTTGTTCGAAGGCATCGACCGCATCGGCGAGCCGCAGCTATTCCTGCTGATGTGGATGGTCTGCATGGTCCTGGTGTTGGCAGCGGTTCTCGGCGCCCTGCAGCGCGAGCGCGCCAGATCGACCGGTCATCATGCAGAAACGGGAGACCCGGCAGTGGACCACGCTTCCGCTGCATGGCATCATCGCGACCTGCGGGAACGCGGCTGAATCGCATCGCGACAGAGCAATGCCCAACACGATCGCAAAACCCCGGACGAGAGTTGCTCCAAAACTCGAGCGTCCGAAACTCTACAAGGTGATCCTCGTCAACGACGACTTCACGCCGCGCGAATTCGTCGTCACCGTCCTCAAGGGCGAATTCAGGATCACCGAAGACCAGGCCTACAGGATCATGATCACGGCGCACCGGCGCGGGGTCTGCGTGGTCGCCGTCTACACGAAGGACGTCGCCGAGACGAAGGCCGCCCGTGCAACCGAGGCCGGCGCGATGCAGGGCTACCCGCTCCAGTTCATCACGGAGCCTGAAGAGTAGCCTACCGCCCCTCGCGGAACCACATCGAGCCGATCGCCAGCAAGAGCACGCCGAGGCCGAGGAAGCCCGAAAACAGCGGTACGCGCGATACCGATTTCAGCACGCTGTCATTGGTCGTCCTCAGCCCGATCCAGTCCTGGCCGAAAGCTTCGGCCGTGCCGCGCACCGGGACAACGGACGGGAGCGAGAAACCCGACCCGTCTTCAAGCCGGCGCGCGCTACCGTTGGTGGCGTCGGTAATCGGTTCGAGAATTGACGTCGTCGACACCGTATCGGCAAACTCGGGCGCGTTGACCGGCCCTATATGGGCCAGCGCCGTCAGATCGCCGTTGGCAACCTGGTAGAGACCGATCTCGCTGGTCTCGACCGAACCGTTGAACACGCCGGGCTCGGTCGGGGTCAGGGGAACATCCAGGGTCCTGCCCGATGGGGTGATGATCCGCGCGGGACCGGGATCATCGCTCATCGACTGGCGGCGCACGTCGAGCACCATCCCGCGACCGTCCGCCGTGAGTCGCTCCTCCTCGAGTTCCGGCTCCTTCATCAGCCAGTGGGCGATGCGGCGGTAAAGAGCGACGTGCGGACCGCCGCCCTCGAAGCCGCGCGCCCATAGCCAGCCCTGGTCCGAAAGAAACATGCCGACGCGGCCCTCGCCCTTTCGGTCGAGCAAGAGGAGAGGGCGGTCGTCAGGGCCCTTCATGACCACTTCACCATCAGGCCGATCGATGCCGATCAGCCTGAACCAGCGGCTCCACTGCGGCGGTTCAGCGGCCGATCCCTCAAGCCCGCGTGTAACCGGGTGGCGTTTGCCGACGTCGGTCAGGCGGGGATAGAAGGCCTGCTCCAGAACGTCGCCGGTCGGCATGCCCGGCAGCGCCGACATCAGCGGCGTGCGGGCGATAGACTGGTCGCCGGCATATTCGGGACCGGCCGCGATCAAAAGCGCGCCTCCCTTTTCGACATATTCGGCGATGTAGTCGTAGTAGAGGATCGGCAGCACGTCGCGGTGCTGGTAGCGGTCGAAAATGATCAGGTCGAAGTCGTTTATCTTCTCCACGAAGAGCTCTCTCGTGGGGAAGGCGATCAGGGAAAGCTCGTTGATCGGCGTGCCGTCCTGCTTTTCGGGGGGGCGCAGGATGGTGAAATGCACGAGGTCCACCGACGCGTCGGACTTGAGGAGGTTTCGCCATGTGCGTTCGCCGGCGTGGGGCTCGCCCGATACGAGCAGCACGCGCAGGTTCTCGCGGATGCCGTCGAGGACGGCTATGGCGCGATTATTGGTGTCGGTCAGTTCGCCTTCGACCGGATCGATGGCGAGTTCGACGATGTTGCGCCCGGCCGTCGGGATCGTGATCTCGAGCGGCATCTCGCGGCCGATCTCGGCCTGTTCCACGGCGACCTGCTGGCCGTTGATCGACACGCGCACGTCAACCGTGCCGCGCTCGCCGCCGGTCGCGATCACGCGGTAGGTCATGTCTATCGGCTTGCCGACAATGCCAAAGCGCGGCGCGTTCTCGAAGCGGATGCGCCGGTCTGTCTCGGCTTCCTCACCGGTAATCAGCGCGTGCAGGGGCGCGCCGATGCCTGCCGCGCTGTTGGGCACGTCGTGAACCTGTCCGTCGGTAATCACGATGGCGCCGCCGATCCGTGATGGCGGCACGTCGCGGAAGGCGCCTTCCAGTGCTCCAAACAGCCGCGTCTCTGTGCGGTCGTCGGCGGCATTGGCCTGACCGGCCTCGACCACGCGCACCTCGAACTGCTTGAAGCGGGCGAGCCGCTCCTGCATGCCCTCGAGTGCCCGATTGGTCTCGTCGGTGCGCGCTCCGATGTCCTGGCTCTGGCTGCGGTCGACGACCAGCGCCACAACGCTCTGCAAAGGTTCGCGGTTCTCGTCGAGGAAGACCGGGTTGATCAGCGCGGCCGCAAGCGCCGCCAGCGCCGCCAGCCGCAGCAGCGCGCCACGCCGCCTCAGCCAGAGGCCCGCCAGCGCGAGCAGCGCCACCGGTACCAGCAGCGCGCCAAGAACAGGCCAGGAGAACAGCGGCTCGAAGGAGATCGACCAGTTCATGCTACTGCCCCAGCCGTTCGAGCAGGACCGGCACATGGACCTGGTCGGACTTGTAGTTGCCGGTCAGCATGTACATCACGATGTTGACGCCCGAGCGCAGCGCGTAGACGCGCTGCATAGGGTCGGACGGCACAGTCGGCAGCACAGGCTCGCCGCTTTCATCGATCGCCCAGGCGCCGGCGAAATCATTGGCCGTGATCATGATGGGGCTGACGCCGTCACCGGTGCGCACGGGGCGATTGTCGGCGTTCTGCGCATCCAGCGATGCCTCGACCCAGAGCGGGCCGCCCGAGAACCGGCCCGAAAACTCCGGCAGGATGAAGAAGGACTTCGTCAGTACGTGGTCCTCCGGCACGGGTTCCAGCGGCGGAACGTTCAGGTCGGCGAGTATGTCGCGGAGCCGCTGCGTCGCCGGGCTGGCCTGGGTGTCGGTGATGCCGGTGGCATACTGGTCACGTGTGTCGAAAAGCACGGTCCCGCCTTGCTGCATGTATGCATCGACGCGGGCGATCGCCGCCTCGCTCGGCATGGCGGCGTCCGGATCTACCGGCCAGTACAGGATCGGGTAGAAGGTGAGTTCGTCCGTCGCGATGTCGACGCCGGCGGGCTGGCCGGGCTCCAGTGCCGTCTTGTCGATCAGGAAGCGCGTGAGGCCTGTGAGGCCCGCGCGGCTGATCGCGTCGATGCCATTGTCGCCAGTCAGCACATAGGCAAGGCGCGTGGTGGATACCGCTTCGATCGCTTCGGCGTCGCCCGGCCTGGTGTCCTGTTGCGCACTTGCGTCGTTCGAAAACCCACCGAGCAGCACCAGGGCGAGCGCGACGGCGGCGCCGGTGCCGGCGGCCTGTCGGCGTCGCCGCGCGAAAGCGCCTCCCATCCACAGGACGGCGAGCGAGTCGAGCAGCATCAGTGCGAGGGCAGCGATCACGAGCGGTCCTTTCAGGTCCCGCGATTCGTCGAAAGCGTAGCCGATTTCCGTCAGCGGCGCAGAAATAGCGGGTTTCTGCAACGGCGCGAAATCCGCCTCGGCGTCGAGGAGGTTGTGGGCGACGACGCCTTCCTCGGTTCCGTAGAGGCCGGGCGGGTTCTCCATGGTCACTTCCTGCGTGCCGGCACCGACGGCCAATGGCCGCGCGTCGGGCGTCGGTGGCACGACGGCGCCATTCGCCGCGATCATGCGGTAGGGGGGCAGCGTGGCGACCGGGGCATCGCCCGTGGCCGCTATGCTGCCCTGGTTACGGGAGAGTTGCACCACCCGTCGCAGCATCTCGACGAAGCTGCCGGAAATCGGCAGGCTGGACCATGTCGCCTCCGGCGTGACGTGGAACAAGGCAATCGTACCCTTGCCGCGCTTGGCGCCGGTGACAAGCGGCGTGCCGTCCGCCAGGCTCGCCCAGGTGCGCTCCGCGATATCTGCTGATGGTTCGGCCAGAACCTGTCGCGTCACCGTCACTTCAGAGGGTGGCGCGAGGTCGGCGAAGGGACCGGTCGCGGGAAAATCGGTCACCGCCTGGGGCTCGGTCCAGGACAGGGTGCCGCCCAGCGCCCGTTCGCCGGTGCGAAGCCGCACCGGCAGCAAATCGTCGTCATTGTCGGCGGTGGCAAGCCTGGAGCCGGCGAAGCGCACCAGCGTACCGCCATTGCTGACCCATTCCACCAGTTGCGCGCGCGGGACATCGGGGATGGTGCCGACATCGGCCATCACGATCATTGCCGGCTTTCTGGCGATCAGATCGGGAATGGCCGCGACGAGATCCGGATTGTTGCTCTCGACGAGGTCGGCAAAAGGCTGCAGCGCATTGCGGATATAGTAGAGCGGCGACAAGAGTGGCTGGGCCTGGTCAGCCTCCGATTGCGACAGCAGCCCGACGCGCCTGCGCTTGGCATTGTCGTCGAGCAGGCGGATCGCGGCTGCCTGGCCTTCGCCGTCGATTGCGATGGAGGAGAAATCGTTGCGCAGTTCGAAGGGCACCTGCAGCACGCCGGTGGCGGCGGTCTCGCCCGCACCGAAGGACAGTACCGCATCTGCGATACGGCGGCCTTTGTCATCGAAGGCGCCGACCGTCGACTGGCGGGGCGCTGGATCTCCCGGCGGGCGGATGGCGGTCAGTTCGAATCCGTCGACCGCATTTTCGGCCGTCGTGACCCCGATCATGGTCAAACGGTCGGGAACCGCCCATACGACGGGTCCGGTCTGGCCGGCCAGAAGCGCGGAAAGCGCAGCCTCGTCGCCGGCAGCGGCCAGACCGTCGGCCAGGATGGCAATGCTGGCGCCCGGCAGTGCCTGCAGCGCCTCGCTCATGCGCGCGTAGACCGCCGGGCGGTCCGTCGGGATTGGGCGCGGCTGCGTTGCCCTCAGCCGGTCACGCGCCGCCTCGGCGTCGAACGGGCCGATCTCGGCATTCGGCTTCTCGGCAGTGAATGCGAGCAGCACCGGCGTCCCGGCTGCCTCCGCGTCGTTGATCAACCGTTCGGCGGTGGCCGCGCGCCGCTCCCAGTCCGCCGCGCTTGACCAGCCATTGTCGACCAGCAGCGCAAGGCCGGACGAACCTGTCGCCGTCTTTTCGCGCGGATTGAAGATCGGTTCGGCAAGCGCCAGAACGATCAGCGCGGCGAGTGCTAGGCGCAGGAGCGTCAGCCACCACGGGCTCTGATGCGGCGATTCTTCGCGCTTTAGCACCTGCGCGAGAATGCGCAGCGGCGGAAAGATCTCGGTCTGGGGCCGGGGCGGCGTCAGCCGCAGGAGCCACCAGATCACCGGCAGCGCAAGCAGGCCCCACAACATGGCGGGGAAGCCGAAGGTAAGGGGCAGCCAGCTCATGCGTGTACCCCGCCGGATGCGTAGCCGCCATTGGCGCTCATCGTCATGTGCACGCTGACCAACGCTTCGGAGGCGAGGCGGTCGGTGTGGTTGACCGTGTAGCTCCAGCCGAGCCGACGGCACCAGCTCGAGAGGTCGTCGCGGCGCGCCGCGTAGAGGCGCTGGTAGTCGTCCCGCAGCAGTTCGGCGCGACCGGCGGTCAATTTCTCGCCCGTCTCGGGGTCGGTGAATTCGGTGCGTCCGGCGTAGGGAAACGCGGCTTCGGCTGGATCCGCCACCTCGATCAGATGCGCGCGTACGCCATGGCGGGCGAGCACGTCCAGCCAGGCCTTCGTCTCGTCCACCGGCTCGAGAAAGTCGCTGACGATGATGATGTCCGAAAAACGCCGGATCAAAGTCAGGTCAGGCTTCTGGCCCGTCGGAACCGCATGCGCCAGTTGCGCGGCAAGCCGCTCGGCGCCGTTTCGGGCGGTGAAGGGATCGGTCAGCCCGGGCCAGCCGATGCGCTCGCCGCTGCGCGACAGGAGTTCGGCAAGGGCCAGCGTCAGCACCAGCGCACGGGATTCCTTCGACACCGTGGCGGTCGTGGACTTGTAGAGCATGGAGGGTGAGGGGTCCGCCCACAGCCAGACCGTATGCGCCGCCTCCCATTCGAGGTCGCGGACATAGGTGTGGTCGTCGCGGGCGGAGCGGCGCCAGTCGATGCGCGCCATCGCCTCGCCCTCGACATAGGGACGGAACTGCCAGAAATTCTCGCCGATGCCGCGCCTGCGGCGGCCATGCCAGCCTCCGATGACGGTGTTGACGACACGCCGTGCCTCGACCAGCAGGTCGGGGACGAGGGAAGCACGCAGCCTGGCGCGGGCAAGTGCGTCGCGGGCGACTACCGGAGTGGACGCCTCGCCAATGCGCGCCATCAGATTCCCTTCACCAGGCGGGCCACCGCGTCGCGCACCGACATGCCTTCGGCGCGCGCGGCAAAGGTGAGCGCCATGCGGTGCTGGAGGACCGGTTCGGCGAGCGCCCTGATGTCGTCGATCGACGGCGCCAGCCGCCCGTCATACAAGGCACGCGCGCGGGCGCACAGCGTGAGCGCCTGGCTGGCGCGCGGGCCGGGGCCCCAGGCCACGTTCTTGTCGGTCTCGGCGTTGCCCTGGCCCGGACGGGCCGAGCGCACCAGCGTCAGGATTGCCTCGACCACGCTCTCGGGAACCGGCATCCGCCGGATCAGGAGCTGGATGTCCTTCAGCCGTGCCGGTGTCAGCACGTTTGCGGCCCTGGCTTCCTGCGTGCCCGTAGTCTCCAGCAGGATGCGGCGCTCGGCTGCGAGTTCCGGATAGAGGATGTCGATCTGCATCAGGAAGCGGTCCAGCTGGGCCTCCGGAAGCGGATAGGTGCCCTCCTGTTCCAGCGGGTTCTGTGTCGCCAGGACGTGGAACGGCGAGGGGAGGTCATGACGGGCGCCGGCCACGGTGACATGATATTCCTGCATCGACTGCAACAGCGCCGACTGGGTGCGCGGGCTGGCGCGGTTGATCTCGTCGGCCATGAGCAACTGCGCGAAGATGGGTCCCGGGATGAAGCGGAAGGAGCGCCGGCCGGCGTCGTCCTGTTCCAGGACTTCCGAGCCGAGGATGTCGGACGGCATCAGATCGGGAGTGAACTGGATGCGGCGGGCGTCGAGGCCGAGGACGATGCCCAGCGTCTCCACGAGCTTCGTCTTTGCAAGTCCAGGAACGCCGACAAGCAGCGCATGTCCGCCCGCAAGAAGTGCTACCAGGCTGCGCTCGACCACGCTTTCCTGCCCGAAAATGACCTTGCCGACCCCGTCGCGGACGGCGGAAATGTCGGCCAGCGCACGTTCGGCCTGCTCGACCATGTCCTTTTCGCTGAGGTTCGGCTCCCGGGTCATTGCGCTCATTGCGGCTTCGTTCCTTTTTCGGCTGGAATGCCTTCGGCCATCCTGGACCGCGACTCTACCGCGCTGCGGTGCACTACTGGAACTTAAATCACGCGACCCGGCTGACAAGCGAGACAACAGTGACTATTTCGTGACCATGGCACAGGAAGCAACCCCGACCGCGGATAGCCTTGCGAAGGCTGCCGACCCTGCCGGACTCTCGGCGCTGATCTCGCGCGCTACCCGCGCAGGCAAGGGATTGCCTCCCGTCGAACGCTGGAATCCACCGTTCTGCGGTGACCTCGACATGGAGATCCGGGCCGACGGCACGTGGTTCTACCTGGGCACGCCGATCGGCCGCATGCCCCTCGTTCAGCTGTTCTCCACGGTCCTGCGCAAGGACGCCGACGGCCGGACCTATCTCGTGACGCCTGTGGAACGCGTCGGCATCCGGGTCGTCGATGCACCCTTCGTCGCCGTCGAGATGGCGGTGTCGGGCGAGGGCGAGGGCCGTGTCATCACGTTTCGCACCAATGTCGGAGACGTGGTCGAGGCCGGCCCCGAGCATCCCCTGCGCTTCGTCGATGAAGACGAGACCGGCGGGCTGAAGCCCTATGTTCTCGTGCGCGGCAGGCTGGAAGCGCTCGTGGCGCGGCCGGTCATGTATGAGCTGATCGAACATGGCGAGGAGATCGTCGTCGACGGGATCGCGATGTTCTGCGTGCGCTCGCAGGGCGCGGTATATCCGATCATGGCGATGGAACGGCTGAGGCGACTCAGTGCCTGACAGGACCGACATTGCCTTCGCGCCGCCCCTTTATTCCGCGGCCGATTTCCGCCTGCGTGCCTTGCGCGAGGAGAATTTCATTCCCGACGACGAGGAGGACGGTGACCACCGCTTCAATCCGGGTTTCGGCAGTTTCATAACCCGCACCGGATTGCGCGATGCAGCCGTGCTCATCCCCGTCGTCGACCATGGCGCCGAGGCGACGGTCATCCTGACCAAGCGCGCCGAGACGCTGCGCAACCACACGGGGCAGGTGGCTTTCCCCGGCGGTCGCATCGATCCGACGGATCGCGATCCGGAGCATACTGCTCTGCGCGAGGCCACCGAGGAGATCGGGCTTTCAGGCGATCACGTCGACATCATCGGCCGCATGCCGGACTATGTCTCGGGCAGCGGCTACCGTATCGCCCCGGTGCTGGCGGTCGTCCGGCCCGGTTTTGCGCTCTCCATCAATCCCGACGAGGTCGATGCCGCCTTCGAGGTGCCCCTGCGCTTCCTCATGGATCCGGCAAACCATCTGCGCGACAGCCGCGTCTGGAGCGGCCAGGAGTGGTTCTTCTACGACATGCCCTATGAGGGCCGGCGCATCTGGGGCGTGACGGCCGGCATCATCCGCACCCTCTACGAAAGGCTGTACACATGAGCGCTGCAGTCATGCTCGGCGACCGCGCGCCCTGGCTTGGCGACAGGCATCTCCAGGACATGCTCGCCTGCCTCTCGCAGGGCGGTGAGGAGGCGCGCATAGCAGGCGGTGCGGTGCGCAATGCGCTCTTGGACGTCCCCGTTGCCGATATCGACATCGCGACGACCACCACGCCGGATGAAACCGCGCGGCGGGGTGCGGCGGCCGGATACAAGGTCGTTCAGACCGGCGCCGAGCACGGCACCATCACGCTGATCGCGGGCGGACGGCCTTTCGAGGTCACCACTCTGCGCGCCGACATCGAGACCGACGGCCGCCGGGCCAAGGTCAGCTTCGGCCGCGACTGGCAGGCCGATGCCGAGCGGCGCGACTTCACCATCAACGGCCTCTACGCCACCGCGGACGGCTCGGTCATCGACCTGGTCGGGGGTATCGCGGACATAGAGAGCCGCACCGTCCGCTTCATCGGCGATGCGGAACTGCGCATCCGCGAGGACTATTTGCGCATCCTGCGCTTCTTCCGCTTCTTTGCCTGGTACGGCACGGGTCGTCCCGACGCCGAGGGGCTGAAGTCCTGCGCCCGGCTCAAGGAGGGCATTGGGCAGCTCTCCGCCGAGCGCAAGTGGGGCGAGATCAAGAGGCTGATGGCCGCGCCGGATCCCTCGCGCGCACTGCTGTGGATGCGCCAGGCAAGCGTGCTGACCAGCGTGCTGCCTGAAAGCGAGAAATGGGGCATCGATTCGATCCACCCGTTGGTCAGAGCTGAACAGGATCTTGGCTGGGATGCCGACCCGCTCTTGCGCCTGGAAGCAATCGTCCCGCCGGACGCGGCCCGCATGCAGGCCCTTGCCGGGCGGCTGAAGCTGTCCAAGGCGGAGGCCACCCGATTGGCGGGCTGGGCGCGGACAGCGCCGATCGCCGCCGATGCGCCTGAGAGCGTGCTCGCGGCGCGCCTCTACCGCGGCGACCCGCAAGGAGTGCGCGACCGGCTGCGGTTGGCGCTCGCCACGGCGCGCGGCAAGGCGGTCCAGGAAACGGCAGCGTTGATCGAGGCCGGCGGCTATGCGCGGCTGCTTTCCTTTCTCGAAAAATGGGTTCGCCCGGTCCTGCCCGTAAAGGCAGCCGATCTGAAGGGCATTGGCGCGAGCGACGGACCGGCGCTCGGCAAGCTGCTGAAGACTGTCGAAGACGTCTGGATAGGCTCGGGCTTCTCGCTCGACCGCGAAGCGCTACTGGAACGCGCCGCGGCCGAGTTGGCCAAGGAGCGCTAGGCCGCGTCGCGGACCTTTTCGATGCGTGAGCGGATGGCTTCGATCATTGTCTCGCGGATCTGCGTCTCGCCATGCGTCTCGCGCATGTGCTCGACAGCACGGCGCATGATCTCCGCTTCCTCGTCGTTACGCGTATGCCAGTCGCAGCCGGGAACGAGCGACCCGCAGTGAAATTCCTTCATGGGTGTTCTCCTTTCCTCGTTTGAGTAGACGCTCAGCATAACATGAAGATGGCGATTCGCCGAACCGGCAATCCGGGCGTTCGGTGGTGCCGCCGTCAGGTCACGGCCATTTGACCTCTGGCGGCAGGCTGGAGAGGATCGAGGCGACATTGCCGCCGGTCTTCAGCCCGAAGATGGTGCCGCGGTCGTAGAGCAGGTTGAACTCGACATAGCGTCCGCGCCGGATGAGTTGTTCCTCGCGGTCGGCGTCGGTCCAGTTGGCGTTGAAGTTCGAACGCACCAGATGCTGGTAGACCACCAGGAAGGAGCGGCCGACATCCTGCACGAAGCGGAAATCGGCGTCCCAGCCACCTTTGTCGGGCGTCGACTGCAGCCAGTCGAAGAAGATGCCGCCTATGCCACGCGGCTCGTTGCGGTGCGGCAGGAAGAAATACTCTTCGCACCACTGCCTGTATTTTGCGTAGTCGGCGACGTCCGGATGCTTGTCGCAGGCAAACTGCATCGCCTTGTGGAAGGCGACCGTATCGGGATCCTCCTGCACGCGGCGCCGGTCGAGAACCGGCGTCAGGTCCGCGCCACCGCCGAACCAGTTGCGCGAGGTCACCACCATGCGCGTGTTCATGTGCACGGCCGGCACGTTGGGGTTATGCGGATGCGCGATCAGCGAAATGCCGCTCGCCCAGAAGCGCGGATCCTCCTCGGCGCCGGGCATCTGCTTGCGGAACTCCGGCGAGAACTCGCCATGCACCGTGGACGTGTGCACGCCGACCTTCTCGAAGACTCGGCCATGCATCATCGACATCAGGCCGCCGCCGCCCTTGCCCTCGTCGCGCTGCCACGGCGTCTGTTCGAAACGCCCCGGCACCCAGGAGGCATGCGGGCCGGTCAGATCGTCCTCGATCTTCTCGAACGCGGCGCAGATCCGTCCGCGCAGCTCTTCGAACCACGCCCGTGCCGCCGCCTTCTTGTCCTCGATATCGTCGGGCAGCCCTGCCGGCAGTTCGGGACGCTCCATCGTGTCTTGACCCCCCAAGAGACGCCGAACGGACCCAGATCCCCCGCCGGCGCAAGAAATGACTCGTTTTTTGCCCAGCGATCCCTAATCTGTAAATGACCAGCGTCAAGGAGTTCCTGTGCCGACCCCTTCACGGCCGCCGCTCGATGGTCTCAGGAAGCGGCTCGATCGCGCCCGCGCGGAGCGGGCGAGCAGACCGCAGGACGGGTTCCTGCGCGAGACCTTCGTGCTGCCAAGACCCGCCGCCCGCGTCAAGGCGCAGGAATGGTTCGAGCGCTGGCCGAAACAGGCCTACTGGACATCCATAGAGAGCTGGTTCGAACGACCGGGCGACGTCATCGAGTTCACGATCCGGAGATTGCCGGCGGCGGATTGAGGTGTCTGGCGCGACCTCCCAGTAGCCCTCATGGTGAGCGTGTCGAACCACGGGCGCTAGGGACTTCCTGAGGTTTGACCCGTCGGGTTCTTCGATAGAGGTCGTAGTGCGTGGTTCGACACGCTCACCATGAGGGGCGTCTTGCTTTCCCATCACCCCACCTGCCTTACCGCCTCGCCAGCAGCCATGGCGGCTGCGAGCGCCACGTTGAGGCTGCGCGCGCCGGGCTGCATGGGGATGACCAGCCTTGCATCGGCGGCCTTGTGGACATGGTCGGGAACGCCGGCGGACTCCCGGCCAAACAGCAGGACGTCGCCATCCCTATAGGCGAAGCGCGTGTAGGGCTCGCCGGCGGCGGTCGAGAAGAGCACCAGCCTGCGGCCTTCGGCCAGGCGCCAGGCCTCGAAGGCGACGAAGTCGACATGCCGCGTCAGCCGCGCCATCTCGACATAGTCCATGCCGGCGCGCCGAAGATTGCGGTCCGAGAGGTCGAAGCCAGCCGGCTCGATGATGTCGAGACCGACGCCCAGGCATGCCGCCAGCCGCAAGAGCGTGCCGGTATTGCCCGCGATGTCGGGCTGGTAGAGGGCGATGCGCAATCCCTTGGCCATGAGCCGTTCGCCGCAAACGTTGCAGGATGGCCACACATGGGGCCGGTTTTGCGCGAAGCAGACACCAGCCTGTGGCAAGCGTCAACGATTGCGGCTATACAGCGCACCAACTTCAACGCGAACCGACGGAGGCAGGAATGGACTTTTTGATGACCCTGGACATTCACCGCCCCATCCAATGGCGGCACGCCTGACGGCGGATCGGTTCGACGCTTTAGCACTTCCTGACAAAGCCTGATCGTCTCGATTCCCGCCGAACCCAATTCGGTTCTGAAGGAATCCTGCGATGTTTTCGTTGTTTGCCCGCGGGCGCAAAGCCCCGCTCCCGCCATTGTCTTCTGTCCCCGAAGGTCCCATCCGGGTCGACGAGGCCCGCCTGGCCGCGCTTGCGCTCGCGCTTGGCGACATCCGGCCATCCACGGATCCGCCGTACCCAACGCGGCGAAGGCATCGCGGCATGTTGCCGGATGTCGACTGGTCGAATGCAGTGCCCATGCCGGCGCGTCGGTCGCTGCTGCGGCTGATCGCCGGCGCGCTCGCCACCCGCATGCTGCCCATGGCAAGCCTGGGCGACACGGTGTCCCGGACGATCGGCGCCCCGGACGCGGCGAGGCGTCCGGCCGACCCACCGCATGCCGTGCGACGGTCCTTCGCGCGGTCGGCAATCGCCGGCCTGGTCCCAAGACCGACGCGACGCGCTGCCTGATCGCAGCGCATCCGCTGTTGCCCTGTAGAACAAACAGTTCCAAGAGATGCCGTCATGTTTGCATGGTTTGAAAAGAGGCTCGATCCGTTTCCGCCGCATGAGCCGGTCGAGCCGCCCAGGACGCTGATCGGCTTCTGCCTGCATTATACGCGGGGCTCGTGGCCGTTCATCATCTCGGCCGCGATCCTGATGTCGGCGATCGCCATCACAGAGGTTTGGATGTTTGCCTTCCTGGGCAGCACCGTTGACTGGCTGTCGTCGCAGAACCGCGAGACTTTCCTGGCCAATGAAGGCTGGCGCCTCGCCGGCATGGCGTTCGTCGTGCTGATCTTCCTGCCGGTCGCCGTCTTCATCCACTCGCTTCTGTCCCAGCAGACGCTGATGGGCAACTATCCCATGCGCATCCGCTGGCAGGTGCACCGCTACCTGCTCAAGCAGTCCATGACATTCTATCAGGACGAGTTCGCCGGGCGCATCGCCACCAAGCTGATGCAGACCGCGCTGGCGGTGCGCGAATGCGTCATCAAGTTCATCGACGTCATCAACTATGTCGTCGTCTATTTCATCGGCATCCTGTTCATCGTCGGCTCCGCGGACTGGCGGCTTGCCCTGCCGCTTGCCGCCTGGCTGGTTGGCTATATCGGCCTGCTCGGCTACTTCATTCCGCGGCTCGGCAAGGTCGCCGAGGAGCAGGCCGATGCGCGCTCGTCCATGACCGGCCGCGTCGTCGACAGCTACACCAACATCCAGACCGTAAAGCTCTTCTCGCATGCACGGCGCGAGGCGAGTTTTGCCCGCGAAGGCATGGGCACCTTCCTGGCCACGGTCTACCGCTCGATGCGGCTGGTGACGCAGCTCTACGGCGTGCTCTACGTGATGAATTCGCTGCTCCTGTTTTCCATCGGCGCGCTGGCGATCCATCTGTGGCTTGCCGAGACGGTCAGCATCGGAGCGGTGGCGGTCGCCATCGGCCTCGTGCTGCGGCTGTGGGGCATGTCGCAATGGATCATGTGGGAAATGTCGGGCCTGTTCGAGAACATCGGCACGGTGCAGGACGGCATCAACTCGATCTCCATGCCCCGCCTCGTCGAGGACAGGCCCGGTGCCAAGGACATCGTCGTGGACCGCGGCGCGATTTCCTTCCAGGGCGTCGGCTTCCACTACGGCAAGACCAAAGGCATCATCGAGGACCTGTCGATCGAGGTGCGCCCGGGCGAGAAGGTCGGCATCGTCGGCCGCTCGGGCGCCGGCAAGTCGACGCTGGTCAATCTGCTGCTGCGCTTCTACGATCTCGAGAGCGGCCGCATCCTGATCGACGGCCAGGATATCGCGGCCGTCACGCAGGACTCGCTGCGGGCTCAGATCGGCATGGTGACGCAGGACACCTCGCTGCTGCACCGCTCCGTTCGCGACAACATCTTGTATGGTCGCCCGGATGCAAGCGAGACCATGATGCTGGAGGCGGCCCGGCGCGCGGAGGCGGCCGACTTCATAGCGGAGCTGTCCGACCACAAGGGCCGCAAGGGTTTCGACGCCCATGTCGGAGAGCGTGGCGTCAAGCTGTCGGGCGGCCAGCGGCAGCGCATCGCGATTGCGCGGGTCATGCTTAAGGACGCGCCGATCCTCATCCTCGACGAGGCGACCTCGGCGCTCGACTCGGAGGTCGAGATAGCGATCCAGGAAAACCTCTACCGGCTGATGGAAGGCAAGACCGTCATCGCCATCGCGCACCGGCTGTCGACCATCGCGGCCATGGACCGGCTGATCATCATGGATCGCGGTCGTGTGATCGAGCAGGGATCGCATGACGAACTCATCGCCCGTGATGGCCTCTACGCAAAGCTCTGGCACCGCCAGTCCGGTGGCTTCCTGCGCGACGACGACATGGTGGATGCCGACATCATCAAGGACGCGGCCGCGGAGTAGATCGCGGCCGGAGGTGCAATAGTCGACGCCTGGCTGGCGGTCGGGACAGTGTTGCCTATATGCCAAACCGAAGCGGGGCCCGTCCCTGAAATCGCAGGACCTCGTAGAGCATGACTGAAAACACGATTCGCGAACGCGTCTGGGAGCGCTTCGAAGGCTCAATCGACGCGTTCCAGGACACGGACCGCGAAGTCCTGCCAAAGACGGCGTGGCGGTTCATCCTCTATTTCGCCAACCAGGCTCGTGGGCCCTTCATCCTGCTGCTGCTCGTCGGCGGCGCGGCCGGTGCGGTCGATGCCGCGCTCTACTGGTCGGTGGGCTGGCTGATCGACCTCCTCGACAACGCCAATCCCGCGACGCTGTTTTCCGACCACTGGCCCGAACTTCTCGGGCTGCTCGCCCTGCTGCTGGTCGTGCGCACCGCGGTGATGATCGCGTCGGCCGTCGTCGAGCAGCAGGTCGTCGTGCCCGGCTTCTTTTCCATGGTGCGCTGGCAGTCCTTCAAGCGCGTCATCGAACAGCCCTACGACTTCTACCAGAACGATTTTGCGGGGCGCATCGCGACCAAGATCATGCAGGGCGGCGAGGCCGTCGGCGACTTCATCGTCAACGTGCTGCAGACCATGTGGTCGTTCCTCACCTTCGTGATCCTGGCGATCACGATCCTCGTCTCGGTCGATCCCCTCATGGGCCTCGTGGTCGCATTGTGGTTCCTCGGCTACGCGGCGATCGTGTGGTTCCTGCTGCCCGAAATGCGCAGGGCCGGTCGCGCCACGGCAGATGAGCGCTCCATCTTCAACGGCCGTCTCGTCGACGCCTTCACCAACATCATGGCCGTGAAGCTGTTCGACAGCGGCCGGCGCGAGCACGCCTACATGCGAGACGGGCTCCAGCGCTACCTTGGTGCGGTCAAGCGCCTGACACGCGCGGTGACCACGGTGCGGTCGTCGGTCGCCCTGATCAACGGCATCATGATGAGTTCGATCGCCGCCATCTGCATCCACAAATTCGCCGCCGGCGGCATCTCGACGGGCGCCATCGCGGCAGCGCTTGGCCTGGTCTTTCGCCTCAACCAGATGTCGGGCTGGATGATGTTCAACATCAATGGCCTCGTACGCAATTACGCGACCGTGCAGGATGCGACGCGCACCATCTCGGTGGAACCCGCGATCCGCGACGGCGCCGACGCCACCGTGCTGCCCCGTGCCAAGGGCGACATCCGCTTCGAGGACGTGTCGTTTCACTACGGCAAGGGTGCCGGCGTCATCGACAATTTCAGCCTGCACATCCAACCGGGGGAGCGCGTCGCGCTGGTTGGGCCCTCGGGCGCCGGCAAGACCACGATCATCAATCTGGCGCTCCGCCTGTTCGATGTGGAGAAGGGACGCATCCTCATCGACGGCCAGGACGTCAGGTCCGTGACGCAGGCGTCGCTCAGGGCGCAGTTCGGTGTCGTCAGCCAGGAGGCAATGCTGATGCATCGCTCGATCCGGGAAAACATCGGCTACGGGCGGGCAAACGCGACCGACGCCGAAATCGTCGAGGCGGCGCGGCGGGCCTCGGCACATGATTTCGTCGTCGGCGTGGCTGACCCCCGCGGTCGCAAGGGCTATGACGCCCAGGTCGGCGAGCGCGGCGTAAAACTGTCGGGCGGCCAGCGCCAGCGGGTGGCGATCGCCCGCATGATGCTGAAGGACGCGCCGATCCTGATACTCGACGAAGCGACATCGGCGCTCGATTCGGAAGTCGAAGCCGCGATCCAGGACAATCTTTATCGGCTGATGGAGGGCAAGACGGTCATCGCAATCGCCCACCGCCTGTCTACCATCGCCGCGTTGGACCGGCTCGTGGTCATAGACGATGGAAGAATTGTCGAGGAGGGCAGCCACGACGTGCTGATCGCGAGGGGCGGGGTATACGCCCAGATGTGGAAGCGCCAGTCCGGTGGCTTCCTCGGCGATCGGCTGGCCGCCGAGTAGCGTTGCTATGTCGGTCCGCCTGCCAGGCATCGCGGCGTCGTCGGGAGCGTCGGAAGCGGCGCTCAACGCCGTCGACACCGAGATCATCGGCGAGATCGCGTCCTCGCTCGGCAATGCCGGGCGCAAGGTCGAGAGCAGCATGCAGAAGCTCCGGCTGCATGCGGGAGACGACGAGAGCCGGGCTCTCCTGGTCAAGGCTGCGGCCGAGGCGGTCTACGCCTATTTCGTGCAGCGGGAACTGTGCGGCTTGCGCCGTCACGACGATGTCATCCGTGAATATGGTATCCCGCGCGAGGTGCTTGTCAGGCTGGGCGCAAAGTGACCATTGCACAAGGCACGCAATCGAGGTGCGCGCGGCCTGAATCTGCAAAGGTGGCGCATGGTTAGCCCTGCCGACATGAGCGCCGCGCGGCCCATGGAAAACGCCCCGCGACAAACTGCCGTCTCGCCATTCACCTGTCTGGACAAGATCGGGCTTCGCGCATAAACCAAGCCCGAATGCTGGAGGTTGTCGCTAGCCTGTTTCGCCATGCGCGAACGGTCGGCGTGGGGAACGGGAAACCGGTTCTGGCTCCAGCGAGGGTTAGGCGAAAGGATCCCTGTTCCGTGAGCGCAAACGATACAATCGATCCATCCCGCCGTGATTTTCTCTATGTAGCCACCGCGATGGCCGGTGCTGTCGGTGTTGCCGGCGTCGCCTGGCCGTTCATCGACCAGATGCGCCCCGACGCTTCGACGCGTGCGCTTGCCTCGGTCGAGGTTGACGTCTCGGCGGTTGAGCCCGGTATGTCGCTGACGGTGAAGTGGCGCGGCAAGCCGGTGTTCATCCGCAACCGCACGCCAGAGGAAATCGAGGCCGCCAAGGCCGTGGCGCTGGGAGAACTCAAGGATCCGCTGGCGCGCAACGCCAACATAGCGGCAGGAGCGCCCGCCAGCGACATCGACCGGTCGGCCGGCGAGGGCAAGGAAAACTGGCTGGTGATGGTGGGCGTCTGCACTCATCTCGGCTGCGTGCCGCTCGGCCAGGCGGGCGATTTCGGCGGGTGGTTCTGCCCCTGCCATGGCTCGCACTACGATACGGCGGGCCGCATCCGGTTGGGACCGGCGCCGGAGAACCTCGCGGTTCCGGTGTTCCAGTTCATTTCCGACACTACAATTCGCGTCGGTTGAGAGGAAGCAAGACATGAGCGGTGGACACTCAACCTACACGCCGACCTCCGGCCTCGGAAAATGGATCGACGCGCGCATGCCGTTGCCGCGCCTCGTGCACGACAGCTTCGTGTCCTATCCGGTACCGCGCAACCTCAACTACGCCTACACGTTCGGTGGCATCCTCTCGATCATGCTGGTCGCTCAGATCCTGACCGGCGTGGTGCTCGCCATGCACTATGCGGCGGACACGACGCTCGCCTTCCAGTCGGTCGAGAAAATCATGCGCGACGTGAATTCCGGCTGGCTGCTGCGCTACCTGCATTCCAACGGCGCGTCGTTCTTCTTCATCGCCGTCTACATCCACATCATGCGCGGTCTCTATTACGGCTCCTACAAGGCGCCGCGAGAACTGCTCTGGATCCTCGGCTGCATCATCTACCTGCTGATGATGGCGACCGGCTTCATGGGCTACGTGCTGCCGTGGGGGCAGATGTCGTTCTGGGGCGCCACGGTCATCACCGGCTTCTTCACCGCGATCCCGCTTGTCGGGACGTGGGTGCAGGAACTGCTGCTCGGCGGCTTTGCCGTCGACAACCCGACCCTCAATCGTTTCTTTGCGCTGCACTACCTGCTGCCTTTCATGATCGCTGGCGTGGTGGTGCTGCATGTCTGGGCTTTGCACGTGGTCGGCCAGACGAACCCGACGGGCATCGAGGTCAAGTCGAAGACCGACACCATTCCCTTCACGCCCTATGCCACGATCAAGGATGCCTTCGGCATGATCGTGTTCCTGCTGGTGTTCGCCTATTTCGTCTTCTACATCCCCAACTATCTCGGCCATCCCGACAACTACACGGTCGCCAACTCGCTGAAGACGCCGGCCCACATCGTGCCTGAATGGTACTACCTGCCGTTCTACGCGATCCTGCGCGCCATCACCTTCAACATCGGCCCGATCGACTCCAAGCTCGGCGGCGTCCTGGCCATGTTCGGCGCCATCGCGGTGCTGTTCTTCGTGCCCTGGCTCGACACGTCGAAGGTCCGCTCGGCCGTCTATCGTCCCTGGTACAAGCTGTTCTTCTGGATCTTCGTGGCCAATGCGCTGTTCCTCGGCTGGCTCGGCTCGCGTCCCGCCGAAGGCGCATACGTGGTCATGTCGCAGCTTTCGACACTTTATTATTTCGGCTTCTTCATCGTCATCATGCCGCTGCTCGGCCTGATCGAAACGCCGCGACGCCTGCCGAATTCGATCACCGAGGCTGTCTTGGCCAAGAACAAGTCGGGTGGCTCGGTCCATCCGGTGGGCGCTGCGGCGTCGCCGGAAACCAAGGGCTGAGGCTGCAGGGAATCTTGAGAGGGACTTTAGAATGAAGAAGATTCTCATCGGCGCGGCAATGCTTGGCCTTCTTGCGGCCGCCGGTCCTGGTGTCGCTGCTGCCGAGGAAGCAGGCGGCCATAGCGCGGCAGAGCCGACCCATTTTCCGATCTACAAGCCGCAGCCGATGGACTGGTCGTTTGCAGGACCTTTCGGCACCTATGACAGGGCCCAGCTGCAGCGCGGCCTGAAAGTCTACAAGGAAGTCTGCGCGGCCTGTCACTCGATGAGCCTCGTGGCGTTCCGCTCGCTTTCCGACCTTGGCTATTCCGAAGCCCAGGTGAAGGCGTTTGCCGCCGAGTACACCGTGCAGGACGGACCCAATGCCGACGGCGAGATGTTCGAGCGGCCCGGGCTGCCGTCCGATTATTTCCCGTCGCCATTCCCCAATGACGCCGCGGCCGCCGCGGCCAACAATGGCGCCGTGCCGGCGGACTTCTCGCTGATCGCCAAGGCACGCGGCGTCGAGCGCGGCTTCCCGACCTTTGTCTTCGACATCTTCACCGGCTATGCCGAGAACGGTCCGGATTATCTCCACGCGCTGCTGACCGGCTATGGCCAGGAGCCGCCGGAAGGCATGCTGATTCCGGAGGGGACCTACTACAATCCCTATTTCATCGCGGGCAAGTCGCTGGCCATGCCGCCCCCGCTCGGCGACGACCAGGTGACCTATGATGACGGGATGCCGCAGACGGTCGAACAATACTCGCGCGACGTCTCGGCTTTCCTGATGTGGGCGGCCGAGCCGCATCTCGAGCAGCGCAAGAAGATCGGTTTCCGCGTCATGGCGTTCCTGCTCCTGTTTGGTGCCTTGCTCTACCTCACCAAGCGCAAGGTCTGGAGCCAGGTCGCGCACTGAGCGTCGTGATCATGAATCGTGAAGGGTGCCCCAGGGCACCCTTTTTCGTAAGTGGCACGCAGCGCTTCCATCGCACCTCGAACCGCACTAAGGATCCTCACCACGCGAGTCCCCGGAGCTGAGGATGCGGCTAGCCGACTGCCATAACTTTTCCGACTTCCGCCGCATGGCGCGGCAAAGGCTGCCCGGGCCGATCTTCAATTACATCGATGGCGCCGCCGACGACGAGGTCACGCTTCGGCGCAACACGGCGAGTTTCGAAGACTGCGATCTCGTCCCGAACGTGCTTCGCGGCGTCGGCAAGGTCGATATGTCGGTGACGGTCATGGGCCACAAGCTGGCGATGCCGGTCTATTGTTCCCCAACCGCGCTGCAGCGCCTGTTCCACCATGACGGAGAGCGCGCCGTTGCGGCTGCGGCTGCGAAGTTCGGCACCATGTTCGGGGTCTCCTCGCTGGGCACGGTCAGCCTGGAGGAGGCCCGCGCCATCAGCAGTTCGCCGCAGGTCTACCAGTTCTACTTTCACAAGGACCGCGGCCTGAACCGGGCGATGATGCAGCGCGCCAAGGAAGCCGGCGTCGAGATGATGATGCTGACGGTCGACAGCATCACCGGCGGCAACCGCGAGCGCGACAAGCGCACGGGCTTCGCCATTCCCTTCAAGCTCAATCTCGCCGGCATGATGCAGTTTGCCGTCAAGCCGGCCTGGGCGCTCAACTATTTCACCCATGAAAGTTTCAAGCTGCCGCAGCTCGATTCCCATGTCGACATGGGCAAGGGCACCATGTCGATCAGCCGCTACTTCACGGAGATGCTCGACCCGTCCATGACCTGGGACGACGTCGCGGAGATGGTCGACCAGTGGGGCGGCAAGTTCTGCCTCAAGGGCGTGATGTCGGTGGAGGATGCGAAACGCGCGGTCGAGATCGGCTGCGATGCCATTGTCCTTTCCAATCATGGCGGTCGCCAGCTCGACGGGTCGCGCACGGGGTTTGACCAGCTTGCCGAGATCGTCGATGCGGTGGGCGACCGGATCGACGTGATCATGGATGGCGGCGTGCAGCGCGGCACCCATGTGCTCAAGGCGCTGTCGCTTGGCGCCAAGGCTGTCGGGGTGGGGCGCTACTATCTCTTTCCGCTCGCGGCGGCCGGGCAGGCGGGCGTCGAGCGTGCGCTGGAGCAGATGCGTCTCGAGATCGAGCGCGGCATGAAGCTGATGGGCTGCAGCGAGGTCTCGCAATTGTCACGGAGCAATCTCCGCTTCAGGTAGCGTCAGTTGCCCGCGGGCCCGTCCAAGATGCATACCCCGCTGGCATGGAGTGCCTATTGATGAAATCCTCCCTCGAAGACACGCTCATCTCGGCGATCAGGACGATTCCGGACTATCCCAAGCCGGGTATCCTGTTTCGCGACATCACGACACTGCTCGGCAATGCGCGTGCCTTTCGCCGCGCCATCGATGAGCTCGTCCATCCCTATGCCGGATCGAAGATCGACAAGATCGCCGGCATAGAGGCACGCGGCTTCATCATCGGTGGGGCCATCGCGCATCAGCTCTCGGCGGGTTTCGTGCCGATCCGCAAGAAGGGCAAGCTGCCGCATGCCACGGTGCGCGTCGCCTACAGCCTGGAGTATGGGCTCGACGAGATGGAGATGCACCAGGACGGCGTCGTGGCCGGCGAGAAGGTGATCCTGGTCGACGATCTGATCGCCACCGGCGGCACGGCGGAGGGTGCGGTGAAGCTCTTGCGCCAGCTTGGCGCAGACATTGTCGCCGCATGCTTCATCATCGACCTGCCTGATCTTGGCGGCCGCAAGAAGCTGGAGGACCTCGGCGTTCCCGTGCGCACCCTGATCGCGTTTGACGGGCATTGATGCTGGATGCGCACCCGCCATCAGCACTAACATCAAGCAACGGCAAAGGCCCTGCCGACTGCCTTACCCCACCTTGACCAGAACCGCCGTGTCGAAGCCGATCACCTTGTCGCCGGTAGAATCGTAGCCTGCTGCGATGACGGTCAGCATCTGCCAGCCTGCCCTGCTGATGACGGGACGGTGTGCCTCGGCGAGGCGCGTGTAGCGCACCGTCTCGCCGGCAAAGACCGGTTTCAGCCATTTCAGATTTCGTATGCCGGGCGAGGCGCTGAACTCCGGCACGGGGCCATCGCCGCGCCAGCGACTGGGCACAGTGTCGGTCTTCGTCAGCATGTTGTACTTCATCCACATGGACGCCGTGTGCCAGCCCGAGGCGCACAAGCGGCCCAGGACGCTCTCCGTCGCGGCCTGCTCGTCCATGTGGAAGGGCTGCGGATCGAATTTCGCGGCAAAGGCCTTGATCGAAGCGGCGTCGAATGTGTGGGAGCCCAGCTCGATCGTCTGGCCGATGCGGAAGAACTCGTCGAGGGTCGTCGCCATCAGGCCGCTCCGCGCTTCAGGAACATGGCGGTATTCTCGAGTTCCAAGACCACCTCGCCGTGCTGATTGCGCAGTTCGTGACGGCAGGTGACAAGCCCGATGGTGGGGCGCTTGGCGGATTCGCGTGTGGCGGTCACGGTGCTGCGCCCCATCAGCGTGTCGCCGGCAAGAACCGGCTTCTTCCAGCGCACATAGTCCACGCCGGGAGCACCCTGCGACATGGAATCGAGCAGAAGGCCGTCGCACAGCAGGCGCATGAACATGCAGCAGGTGTGCCAGCCGGAGGCAGCCAGCCCACCGAGGATGCTGGCCTTGCCGGCAGCCTCGTCGAGATGCATGGGCTGCGGATCGAACTCGAGCGCGAATTCGATGATCTCTTCGGCGAGCACCTTCTTTGTGCCGAGGTCGATCGACATGCCTTCGGCGAAATCCTCATAGGCCCAGCGCTTGTGGGTCATCGTCGATCTCCCTCCAGATCCGTCATTACAGCCAGCCCCGCCGCTTGAAAAACCAGTAGGGGAGCACGGCCGATACCACCATCAGCCCGAGCGCCGCAGGATAGCCTGCAAGCCAGTTCAGCTCAGGCATATGGACGAAGTTCATACCGTAGATCGAGGCGACCAGCGTCGGCGGCAGGAACACAACGGCAGCCACCGAGACGATCTTGATGATGCCGTTCTGCTCGATGTTGATCATCCCGAGAGTTGCGTCGAGCAGGAAGGTAATCTTCTGCGTCATGAACGAGGCATGGTCGGTCAGCGACGCGATATCGCGCGACAGGGTCTTCACCCGGGCACGCATGTCCTTGTCGGTCTCAGCCTGCAGGGTGATGTGGCCGAGGAATCCCGACAGCCGCTGCAGCGTGACCAGACTGTCCTGGAGTTTCGAGATGAGGTCTTCTTTGCGACCGATGCGACGCAGGATGATCTGGAAATTGATGTCGCGTTTCGACGCCTTCTTCTCGGTCGGGTGAAAAATGTCGTGCGAGATCTCGACGATCTCGCGGCTGGCCCTCTCCAGCAGGTCGGCGAGGCGGTCGACGATGGCCTCCAGCAGCGCCATCAGGATGGTCCGCCCGCTGCTGCACTGCATGTCGGCCTCTTCGGCGCGCAGCGGAAATGTCTGGAAGGCACGCGGCTCGTGGTAGCGTATCGTCACCAGCCGGCCGCCGACCAGCACGAAGGTTACCGGCGACATCACCGGATTGTCGCCGTCCGCGTGGGCGGGCAGCGTGGCGGTCATGACGTAGGCGCCGTCTTCGGAATAGAGACGCGAGGATATTTCGATCTCCTCCATTTCCTCGCGTGTCGGAATCCCGACGCCGACCAGCCGCTCGATCGTCGCCTCGTCGTCCTTGCTGGGCTGCAGGAGGTCGATCCACACGGCGCCGTCGATGGACTCGCGGCTGCCGTCGATCTGGCGCAGGCGGTCGTTGTCGACGACGAATGCCTTGATCATCGTCGGTATCCTTCTCGGGGCCCTGATGCCAAACGGGAGACGCACCGGGAGGGCGCTGAGGCTGGCTGCCGGCCCATCCCGCGCGGGGTTAGACCGGCCCGCAAACGGCGTCAAGCCACGCAGGAGAAGCGCCGGGTCGGGATGAGGGGGCCGCTCAGGTGTTGAAGCGGAAGAGCAGGACGTCGCCGTCCTGGACGACATACTCTTTGCCTTCGTCGCGGGCCTTGCCTGCTTCCTTGGCGGGCACTTCGCCGCCCAGGCTTATGAAGTCATTGTAGGCGATGGTCTGGGCGCGGATGAAGCCACGCTCGAAATCGGTGTGGATGACGCCGGCTGCCTGGGGCGCCTTGGTGCCCTTGTGGATCGTCCAGGCGCGCGTCTCCTTGGGGCCCACCGTGAAATAGGTGATGAGATGCAGGAGCTCGTAGCCCTCGCGGATCAGCCGGTCGAGGCCAGGCTCCTCCAGCCCGAGATCGGCCAGGAACTCTTTCGCCTCCTCGTCCGGCAACTGGGCCACTTCTGCTTCGATCGCTGCCGAAATGGTGACCACGCGGGCGCCCTGCGCCGCCGCCATCGCCTCGACCGCCTTCGTATGCGAATTGCCGGTGGCAGCCTCAGCCTCGGAAACATTGCAGACATAGAGCACGGGGTGGGAAGTGAGCAGGTTCAGCCCCTGCAGGACCGCGAGGTCGTCCGGCGCGATGCCGTCGAGCAGGATGCGCGCCGGCTTACCTTCCTGGAGCAGGGAAAGCGTTCGCTCCATGATCGGAAGCACGGTCAATGCTTCCTTGTCCTTGCTGGCGGCGCGCTTGCGAAACTGGACGATGCGGCGCTCGAGACTGTCGAGATCGGCCAGCATGAGTTCCGTCTCCACCGTCTCTGCGTCGGCCACCGGATCGATGCGGCCCTCGACATGGGTGATGTCGTCGTCCTCGAAGCAGCGCAGCACGTGGACGATTGCATCAACCTCGCGGATGTTGGCGAGAAACTGGTTGCCGAGGCCTTCGCCCTTCGATGCGCCGCGCACCAGGCCGGCAATGTCGACGAAGGAAATCCGGGTCGGGATGATCTCCTTGGACTTGCCGGCGGCGGCGAGCTTCTGCAGCCTTGGATCAGGGACCGCAACCTCACCGGTGTTCGGTTCGATCGTGCAGAACGGATAGTTCGCGGCCTGCGCGGCGGCCGTGCGCGTCAGCGCATTGAAGAGCGTCGACTTGCCCACGTTGGGGAGCCCGACGATGCCGCATTTGAAACCCATGGATAAAGTCCTAGTGGAGGGGAATATGCGGTGGGCTATGCCGGAACGGGCTGATGATCGTCAACCCGCGAAGTTTATGACTGTCCTGCAAGTCCTCGGTGAGGAACCGGGTGCATTGTAGTTCAACTGCCGCGGCCAGCAGTACACAATCCCACCAGGAGTAGCTGGTGTCGAAATGAATGATGCGTGCCGCGGCGACTGTCTGCTGGTTAATCGGCTCCGTGCCGAAGATTGAGTAGCCATCGACAATTGCAAAAGCGGCCTCCGGGGGCATCCTGGCACGCTTGGTAAGGACGTTGGTGACTTCGTTCATGACCTGGAGGTTGCTCACCCCAAGGCCATCTTGCTGAAGATAGCGGACCCAGGCCGCGCATCGCGCCGATTTCTCGTCAACGCCCTCTTGGGCAGCATAGAGAAGAACGTTGCTGTCGATGAACGTCCTACCGTTCATTGCGCTCGTCGGCGGTAGGCATGCGACCGTCACGCATCACATCCCACTTCGGTCCGGTGAGAATGCGTTCCAGAGCAGCGCGTTGCGCCTCGCGCGTGGTTTCGACTTGCCGAGGGGGTGTCTCAGTGACCGTTGCCAGCGTATCGGCAATGTATTTTGAGACACTCTTGCCGGCCTTCGCGGCGTCGACACGGACCTTCTGCAACGTCTCATCAGGCATCGAGATGGTAACGTTCTTCATTTCATGTCCACGAAAACACGGATTTCGTGTTTCAGTGTAATCTTGATTGCCCGCCATTTCAAGGGAGCGCTGGATCAGTCTTTCCCGAACAGCTTCTTCAGCATCGCCGCCATCGGGCCGCTTTCGGGCAGCTTGACGGTTGGCTGCCCGGGGCGTGCCTGGCGGATGTGGCTTTGCGCCTTTGCTGCGGGCTTCGGCGCCAGGGGTACCGCACCGCCACCGCTGCCGAACACTGCAACGGTCGCCTTGTTCATGAAGCCGTTGTCGTCGCCCTTGGCGAGCAATGCCGCATTGTCGGCGATGGCGTCGAGCAGCGGCTCCAGCCATTGGCGATCCGTCTTGCTGAAGTTGCCCAGCACATGGTTGTGGACCATTTCCTTTGCGCCCGGATGGCCGATGCCGATGCGCACGCGGCGATACTCCTTGCCACAATGCGCGTCGATCGACCGCAGCCCATTGTGGCCGCCATTGCCGCCGCCGACCTTGATCCGCACCTTGGCTTCCACGAGGTCGAGTTCGTCGTGGAAGACCGTGACGGCAGACAGCGGCAGCTTGAAGAAGCGCATGGCTTCGCCGACCGACTGGCCGGAGAGGTTCATGAAGGTCAGCGGCTTCAAGAGGACGATCTTCTCGCCGGCAAGCATGCCTTCGGCGATCATGCCCTGGAATTTCCTGGCCCAGGGCGAAAAGTCATGGCGGCGGGCAATCGCGTCCGCCGCCATGAACCCGACATTGTGCCGGTTGTCCGCATATTGCGGGCCGGGGTTTCCGAGACCTGCAAAGAGAAGCACGGTTCGGTCCTCCGGCCGGCAGGACTATTCCTTGTCTTCCGCTTCGGCGGCGGCTGGCGCCTCGGCCTCTTCGGCTTCCGGCTTCATTGCCGAAGAGCTTGCGATTGTTGCGATGGTAAAGTCGCGGTCGCTGATGACCGGCTTCACGTTGGCCGGGAGCGTCACCGCCGAGATATGGATCGAGTCGCCGATGTTGGTCCCGGCCAGGTCGACCGTGATGGAATCGGGAATCGCGTTGGCGGGGCAGTGGAACTCGACCTCGTGGCGCACGATGTTCAAGACGCCGCCGCGCTTGATGCCGGGCGACTTGTCCTCGTTGATGAAGTGCACGGGGACGTTGACATTGACTTCCGTGTTCTTGCCGATGCGCAGGAAGTCGACATGGACCGGGTTGTCGGTGACGGGATCCAGCTGAAAGTCCTTCGGCAGGACGGAGATCTTGGTGCCGTCGACATCGATGGTCGCCACGGTGGTCAGAAAACCGCCGCCATGGATCTTGTAGTAGACGTCCTTGTACGACACAGCGATCGCCAGGGGAGGCTGCTTGTCGCCGTAGATCACTGCAGGCACTTTACCGTTGCGGCGGACTGCACGGGCGGACCCCTTACCGACCTGTTCGCGCGCTTCGGCCTTGAGCTCGTACGTATCGTGGCTCATGGCATTTCCTTTCGGTTACTGGAGCGCTTCCGGATCGGCCTGTTGTCGACCGGCACCGGAAACGTCGAAAGCCGCCTTGCGGCGGCTGTCATCCGCGTTGCCTCCAAGGGTGTCTACGCGGGTGGCGGCTCTATAGCGGAACTGCGTCGCGCGCGCAACACGACTCGCCGCCCAGCGTGGCGTGCATTCAGCCACCAAATAAGGCCGCCGTCGTTTGCAATGGCGGGGGAGTGAGGCTCGCGCCTCCATTTTCATCCTGGAGGCTCCAGCGTTTCCGTCGCGTGATCCGGAGACGCTTCGGCGGACATCTTGACCAAGGCCAAGACAGTCGGGCTTGAACCGACGAGCGGCGCGGGCTAGCGTCGGATTTCGGGGGCATGGGTGGACTCCCCGGGCAAGGCTTCGGCCCAAGCTCCGCCTTCGCGATGTCGTGCGGAGGAAATCCATGTCCTTGTCCATCACTTCCCGACAACTCTCCAAGTCTGCGGCCGAAATCGTAATCATCGACGTCCGCAAGGAGCCGGCGCGGCTCGCCTCGGGCTTTACCATTCCCGGCTCGCTGCGGCGCAAGCCATTCTGCGCGGAGGCATGGTGGCCCGATTTCTCCGGCAGGCATGTGGCGGTGTTCTGTGCTCATGGACACGAAGTCAGTCGCGCGGTTCGCGGTTTCCTCGAAGACAGCGGGATAGCCGCGGTCTATCTCGATGGCGGCTTCGAAGCCTGGCGCGCGGCTGGGATGCCGATTGAGCCGATCGGGCTGGACGCATGACTTTGGCCCGCTCCGAGCCGACACCGTCCTTCGCCGAGGCGACCGGATCATTTGCGCGTATCGGCCTCTTATCCTTTGGCGGGCCGGCGGGCCAGATCGCGCTGATGCACCGGGTGCTCGTCGAGGAGAAGAAGTGGCTCGACGAAGCGCGTTTCCTGCACGCACTGAACTACTGCATGATCCTGCCGGGACCGGAGGCCATGCAACTGGCCACCTATTCCGGCTGGCTGCTGCATGGTGTGCGTGGCGGGCTTATGGCCGGGCTACTGTTCGTTCTGCCGGGCGCCCTCGTCATCACGCTGCTCTCGGCGCTCTACCTGGCGCTTGGCCAGGAACCGCTGGCGCAGGGCCTGCTGTTCGGCCTGAAGGCGGCGGTGCTCGCCGTGGTCCTCGACGCGCTGATCAAGGTCTCGCGTCGTGCGTTGAAGACGCCGCTGGCCTATGTGCTGGCGGTTGCGGCATTTCTGGCCCTCATGGTGCTGAACGTGCCATTCCCTGCCGTCATCGTCATTGCAGCGCTGGTGGGGATCATCGCGGATCTTGTCGGGCCAAACACCGGAGCCGCGCAGGCTGCTTCACTCCAGTCTTCGCTTGCGCCGGTCGCCATGCCGGAGTGGACACGGCCCAGCCTGCGGCGCTTCCTTTCGACGCTCGCCGCCTGGCTGATGATCTGGTTTGCGCCTCTCATCCTGCTTGCCGCGGCGCTGGGCTCGCAGCACGTGCTCGTCACGGAAGGGGTCTTCTTCTCCAAGATGGCGGCAGTCACGTTCGGCGGTGCCTACGCCGTGCTTGCCTATGTCGCCCAGCAGGCCGTCGAGATTTACGGCTGGCTCAAGCCCGACGAGATGTTGACTGGTCTCGGTCTCGCCGAGACCACGCCCGGCCCGCTCATCCTCGTGCTGGTCTTTGTCGGCTTTCTCGGCGGCGCGCGTCTCTCGGGTTTCGATCCGATCGTCGGCGGACTGGCGGGTGCCGCGGTCACGCTTTGGTTCACCTTCGTGCCCTGCTTTCTCTGGATCTTTGCCGGAGCGCCCTATGTCGAGACGCTGCGCGGCGTGCGCTGGCTGTCCAGCGCGCTCTCGGCGGTCACGGCGGCGGTCGTCGGCGTCATTGCCAATCTCGGCGTGTGGTTTGCGCTCCACGTCCTGTTTGCTGATGTGGGAAGCTGGACGGCGGGGCTGATCAGCATGCCGGTGCCGGCGTTTGCCTCGTTCCAGCCCGTTGCGCTGGTCATTGCCACCTTGGCCGCCATCGCGCTGATATGGTTCAAGGCCAACATGATCCTGGTGCTGGCCACCGCTGCCTTGGCCGGCATGGCCTGGTCCGTTCTGTAGCGAGTTGCAGTGATTCAGGAGATTCGGGAAAGCTGCTTATCCAGCTGATCGCGAAAGGCTTTCCGCACTCGGGGTGCGCCGCTCAGTCGAACAGGCTCGACACCGATTCCTCGGTCGCGGTGCGCGAGATGGCCTCGCCGATCAGGTCGGCGATCGACACGACGCGGATGTTGGTCGCGTCCATGACGGCTTGTGTCGGCTGGATCGAATCCGAGATCACCAGCTCCTGGAGTTTCGAGCCCGCGATGCGCGCAACCGCACCGCCGGACAGCACGCCATGGGTGATGTAGGCCGTCACGCTGCTGGCACCCTCCGCCAAAAGGGCGTCGGCCGCATTGCACAGCGTGCCGCCCGAATCGACGATGTCGTCGAACAGGAGGCAGTCCTTGCCGCTCACGTCGCCGATGACGTTCATCACTTCGGACTCGCCCGGCCGTTCGCGGCGCTTGTCGACGATGGCCAACTGTGCGTCGAGGCGCTTGGCCAGCGCGCGGGCGCGCACCACGCCGCCGACGTCCGGAGAAACGACCATGATGTTGCCGAGCTGCTTGTATTTCGCCTTCACGTCGCGCGCCATGACGGGCACGGAAAACAGATTGTCGGTGGGAATGTCGAAGAAGCCCTGGATCTGGCCGGCATGCAGGTCAAGCGTCAGCACGCGGTCGGCACCCGCCTGGGTGATCATGTTGGCCACCAGCTTGGCCGAGATCGGTGTGCGGCCGGAGGCACGGCGATCCTGACGGGCATAGCCGAAATAGGGAATCACGGCGGTGATGCGACGCGCCGAAGAGCGCATGAAGGCGTCGATCATGATGAGCAGTTCCATCAGATGATCGTTGGTCGGCATCGAGGTCGACTGCAGGATGAAGACATCCTCGCCGCGCACGTTTTCCTGTATTTCGACGAAGATTTCCTGGTCGGCGAAGCGCCTGACGCTGGCCTTTCCGATCGGAACATTCAGGTATCGGGCAACCCCCTCAGCCAGCGCCCGATTGGAATTGCCCGCGAAGAGTTTCATGCACAGGTCCCGAAAGGAAGATGACCGGGCTTTTAGCGGGCTTGGCCGCTATTGCAAGCGCAACTGCCTGGTCGGTCGACTGAATCCAGAGAATTGAGGGCGGTGTGCTTAATCGGTTCAGCCGGCACGGCTGGAGAGCCATGCGGCGAGCTGGTCGACCGTGGCGTCGGCGATCGTGCGCATGGTCTCCGGCGACACCGACGGCCAGCCCTCGCCGCCGGCGGAAGGCGCCTTCTGCTGTCCAGAAATGCGGTGGATGCGGTTGCCGGTCGGGTCGTACACATCCCAGACAAAGATCACCGTGGTCTGCTTGCCCTCGGCCAGCGGCGTGAAATAGCCCTTCAGCACATGGGTCGTGGAGGTGTCCGTGCTCCCGGTCAGCGTCATGCCGCGCTCGCGTGCCCGTATCGCGAGCCGCTCCGACAGGGCGGTGGCCGCCTCGACCGATGCGCCGACGATTGGAGCGAACTGGATTCGCGCGGCGGCGACCAGCGCCGCATTCTGCGCCGTTGGCGCGGGGGAAGGGCTTGCGGAAGCGCGGGAGGGCTGGCCTGAGACGGACGGATCGGCAGCGGCACCCTCTGCCGGCGGCGCGATGGCGGAGGGCTCCAGCACGTCCTGCGTGCTGCTGCAGGCCGCCAGCGATAGGACCAGGAACGCCGCAATGATCGGTCGCCTCATCGGCCTCTCACTTCCCGCGCCCCCGGTCGTGTCCCACCAGCCTTGAAGCCGACTCACTTCACGATCAAGTCGAGATCATGACGCGACAGCGGCTTGGGCGCCGATTCGGTGGTCAGATAGGTGCGCCCAAGCGTCATCGCGGTCTCCGTCTCGGAATCCATGATGATCATGTGGGCAAACAGCGTCATGTTTGGCGCGATCGGCTCGGGATTGCCCTGGTAGAACATGGGCATGTCCATCCAGGACGGCGTGAAGCGCGCGCCGACGGAATAGCCGCAGGCGTTTAGCCGGTGCTTGGTCAGGTCGTGCGCCTCCAGCGACCTCGCATGCGCGTCGAAAACGTCGCCAAACGTGTTGCCCGGCGTCATCGCCTTCTCGACTGCCTGCAATGCGCTACGGGCGGCCTCGAACAACTCCTGGTGCCGCTTCGACGCCTTGCCTGTGAGAAGCGTGCGCATCATCGGCGCGTGGTAGTGGTGGAAAACGCCCGCCCACTCCAGCGTCAGCTGGTCGTTCTTGGTCAGCTTGCGCCGTCCGGCCTTGTAGCGGCAGAGCAGCGCATCGACGCCGGATCCGATGATGAACTCATTGGCCGGATAGTCGCCGCCGCCCGAGAAGATGGCGCCCTGCATGGCGGCCAGTATGGCGCCTTCGTCGCCGCCTTGCTTGACGAGCGGAAGCGCCGCGTCCAGTGCGTCGTCCGACAGCGCCGCGGCCTTCTCGGCCTTGGCGATCTCCGCCGGGCTCTTGAACAGGCGCAGCCGGCCGACCACGCCCGAAGCGTCGACGATCTGGCCGAATGTCTGCAGCTGTTCGTCGAGCCTGCGTCCATTGAATGCCGTCAGTCCGTGCGTGTCGTATTCCACTCCGACGCGCGCGCCGAGAAGACCGACGTCGTTCAGCAGGTTGCGAAGGTCGAGCGCTGGATTGGCGTTGTCGCGGTCGGTCCAGAGCACGATGTTGTCGATGGTCGACGTGTGCTTTGCCTGGCGCAGGTCGGCCGAGCGGGTCAAGAGAACCATCGAGCCGTCGGCCTTCACGACGAGGCACTGGAAGAAGCAGAAGCCGAACGTGTCGTAGCCGGTCAGCCAGTACATGCTTTCTTGCGCAAACAGCAGGATGGCGTCGAGCTTGCGTTCCGCCATCTCGATGGTCAGCCGGTCGCGCCGCGCGTCGAATTCGGTTCGTTCAAAATGCAGCGCCATGATCACGCGTCCTCCAAGACGATTGCGGATATCTGCCGGCCATAGTCCGCTTCCCCCCGGTGCGTAGTGCGCCGGTAGGAATAGAACAGCTCTTCATGCGCATAGGTGCAGCGGTTGAGGCAGGCAGCAGTCACGCCTGCGTTGCGCAGCCGGTCGACCGTGTAGAGATTGAGGTCGAACAGGGCGTGGCCGTCCTTGCCGGAAGGCACGAAGTAGCGCTCGTTCTGCGCACCCGCCGAAACAAAGCGGGCAATGAATTCCGGGCCAACCTCATAGTTTTCCGGGCCGATGGACGGTCCAAGCACGGCCACGATGCGCGAGCGGTCGGCGCCGAGGCCTTCCATCGCCGTGATGGTGTTCTCCAGGACGCCCGTGAACGCGCCCTTCCACCCGGCGTGCGCCGCGCCGATCACGCGGGCCTGCATATCCGCAAACAGCACGGGTCCGCAGTCGGCAGCCGAGGCGCCGAGCGCGAGCCCCGGGCGGTCGGTGACGATCGCATCCGCATTGGGACGCGGCAGCGCGAAGGGTTCGGTCGCGACGATCACATCGGGCGAATGGATCTGGTAGGTCGAAAGCAGCGCATGGGGCGCGACACCCATCCAGGCCGCCACCCTGCGACGATTTTCCGCCACATGGGCCTGGTCGTCATCCGAGCCTACGCCGATGTTGAGCCCGCGGTAGATTCCCTGCGAAACGCCGCCCTGGCGCGTAAAGAAGCCGTGCCGGATGCCCTGCGCGCGGGCTTCGTCGAGCAGGGGCGATTGCAGCGGTTGGGGCCTGTCGTCGTCGGTCATCCGCCGCCTTGTCGTCCGCCGGGGCGGGATGGTCAAGCCGTAACGTGCCGCGCCTGTTCGCGTCGACCGTCGCGGGCGGAAAATGCGGCAGGGGAATGTCCGAGTCAATCCGCAGGGTTGAATGGCGCGACCACCGTGCCCCGCGGGACGATCGCCAACACCTTGAACAGCACGCCCATGGCGTCGGGGCCGGCAAGCCGCTCGACGGCCTGGCCTATTGTCTCCCGTGTCCTGGAATCCGCGTTCGCGCCGAGTTGTCCGGCGCGTTCGACGAGGCCTAATCCGAGCAGGAAGTCGCCCTGTGTCATCAGATGCGCGTCGAGCCCGGCAGTCCGCGCCTCGGCGGCCAGGGCGGCGAAGTCGACATGCGACGTCAGGTCGGCCTGTCCCGGGTCGTCGAAGACGTCTTGTGGCCGGTGCCGCCGCAGCGCCTGGAACGTATCGCCGACGGCGGGCAAGGCGTAGCCGTAGTCGATGAACAGACCGCAGCCGCCACGCTCGGCGATGAGCCCTGCGATCGCCGCCATCAGAGCGCTGCGGGCCGGCGCAATCTCGACGATTGCGCCTTCCGCAGCATCTGCCGCCCCCCGGGGCAGGAGGTCCGGAGCCAACGAACCGGCGCCTGCGACAAAGCGCAGGGCGCCGGCCTCATCGACGCCGATCGCCCGCTCGCGCCATGCGCCGCCGGTCTTCACGAACTGCCGGACCGGGACAGCGTCGAATATCTCGTTGCCGACGATCATCAGCGGGCCGGGTGGTAGCGTTGCGACGGATTCATGCCAGCCAACCGCCTTGCCGATATCGGCCAGCGTGCGTCGCTGGATTTCGCGCAGCCGCGGGCTGATCTCGATCAGCGCTAGGTCCGCGCCGACAAACAGGCCGTGGTCGAGCTTCTTCAACGTCCGCGCAACGTCCTTCATCAGCGTGCCGCGTCCAGGACCGATCTCGGCGATCGTGACCGGCGTCGGCCTGCCGATCGCCTCCCACGCCAGTCGCAGCCAGACGCCGACGAGCTCGCCGAACATCTGGCTGATCTCCGGGGCGGTCACGAAATCGCCGTGTGGCCCGAAGGGTTCACGGCTGGTGTAGTACCCGTCCTCGGGATCAAAGAGGCAGTGTGCCATGTAGTCCGCTACGCTGATCGGACCGGAGGCCGCGATCCTCTCGACCAGCCGCTGCAGCAGCCGCGTCATGCCGGCCTCGGCGTCTCCACGGTCCGCGCGGTCGCCATCGCCCAGACGCCGGCCAGTACCATCGGCACCGACAGGACCATGCCCATGGTCAGCCAGCCGCCGAAGAGGTAGCCGAGCTGCTGGTCGGGAAGGCGGAAGAACTCCACGAAGATCCGCGCCAGGCCATAGCCTGCGACGAAAGCGCCGGCGACGAAGCCCGGCCGGTTCAGCTTCAGGAATGTGTGAGTGAGGATGCGCAGGACGATGAACAGCACCAGCCCCTCCAACAACGCCTCATAGATCTGGCTCGGATGGCGGCCGAACACATCGCCCGGCGGGATCACGGCCCAGGGCAGGCTCGTCTCGCGCCCCCACAGTTCAGAGTTGATGAAGTTGGTGCAGCGAACCAGCCCAAGCGCCACCGGCACGCCTGCGGCGACGACGTCGAACAGGGTCCAGACGCGGATGCCGCGCGAGCGCGCAAACAGGATCATGGCGAGCGTCGTTCCGGCAAAGCCGCCGTGAAACGACATGCCGCCCTGCCAGACGGCGAGGATGTCGAGCGGGTTGGCAATGTAGCGCGCCAGGTCGTAAAACAGAATGTAGCCGACACGACCGCCGAGCACGATGCCGATTGCGGCCCACACGACGAGGTCGTCAATGTCTTCCGGCTTCATCGGGCGGACGCCGCCCGCCCAGAGTCGCTCGTCGGAGACGAGCCTTTTGGCGTACCACCAGCCGAACAGGATGCCGACGATATAGGCGACACCGTACCAGTGGATGGCCAGCGGCCCGATCTGCACCAGGACCGGGTCGATGTCGGGGAAAGGCAGTGCCGCGAACGGCAGGAGGACGGACGGTGTCACGATGGGTTCTCGGCTCGGGTCGATCGGCGCGGACCATGATCCAGCGATCTGGCGGGGTCAAGGCAGCGTTGCCGATGGCTTGCCTTGCATTCGCCGGCATCCCACACTAACTCGACATGAAAGAGCGAGGGTTTGCCATGTCGACCGGACCGAACCGCATTCTGGATGAACTTGCCAAGCTGATGACGGACGCGGCAGGCGCCGCGCAGGGCGTACGGCGCGAGGTCGAGACGGCCTTCAAGTCGCAGGCCGAGAAGGTGCTCAACTCGATGGACGTGGTCCAGCGCGAGGAGTTCGATGCGGTGCGCGACATGGCTCTGAAGGCGCGCGCCGAAAACAAGCGGCTTGCCGCCCGCCTCGACGCGCTCGAGGCCGCTTCCGGTACGACCGCCGCCGCAATCGCCGCCGATGTCCCCACCGCTGGTGTGGCGAAGGGCCGTTCCAAAAAATAAATCGCACGTTGTCCACAAGGCGGTTTTCGTCGGAAATCGCTTTGTGCTGAATCGCTTACCGGTTGCGGCTGGACCTGCCGCAATGACGCTGTCCACACCCCAATGGCTCTTGCCGAAAAATAGGGCTGGTCACGCGACTCCGCATCAATAGACTGAATTTGTTGCATGATTCGGAACAGTCTCATGTGCCGGGTGGCGGGGTCCGGCGTGTGGTCAGTGTTGCCACCCTGTCCTGCCAACTCGATCCGTCGAAATCAGTGTTCGTCGCGTGTGCCCTTGCCAGTCAGTCAATGGCGGCCCAACGGAACGACAGGAAGCATTTATGGAACTTCTCGAACTCGAGTTTGGTCGCGACATCCACCCTGTGGACGTCATCGAGCATGTTGCGAACACCAATGACTGGGCCTTTGAGCGGACCGGCGATGACGAGATCGCGATTTCGGTGGCGGGGACCTGGACCGACTATCAGGTCTCTTTCTCCTGGATGGAGGATTTCGAGGCGCTGCATCTCGCCTGCGCCTTCGACATCAAGGTTCCCGACGCGCGTACGCTGGAAATCATGCGACTCCTTTCGCTGATCAACGAACAGATGCTGTTCGGCCATTTCGACCTGTGGGAGCAGGAAGGCGCGATCATGTTTCGCCAGTCGCTGCTGCTTGCAGGCGGCGTCGAGCCATCCAGCCAGCAGGTCGAAGGCTTGCTGGCAGCGGCCCTGGAGGCCTGCGAGTGCTACTTCCAGGCGTTCCAGTTCGTCGTGTGGTCCGGGACATCGGCCAAGGACGCGCTGTCGGGCGTGCTCTTCGAAACCCAGGGAAACGCCTGACCCATGGCGGCGGCCGATCCCATCCGGTCGGATATCTCCTATGCGGATTTCGAGAAGGTCGACATCCGTGCCGGCACCATCGTCGAAGCCGAACCCTATCCGGAAGCACGCAAGCCCGCGATCAAGCTGAAGATCGATTTTGGACCGGTGATCGGCATCAAGCGCTCATCGGCCCAGATCACCAAATACTACCAGCCGGAGACGCTTGTCGGCCGCCAGGTTTTTGCCGTGGTGAACTTTCCGCCCCGGCAGATCGGCAAGTTCATGTCCGAGGTCCTGACGCTCGGCTTTCCCGACGAGGAAGGCGCGGTCGTGCTGGGGGCGATAGACCTCAAGGTACCGGACGGCGGTCGCCTGTTCTGATCCTTCCGAGCACGGAACTTCGCTGCTCCTTGCGGCTTATCTCTTCCACCTGTATCGCCGGGAGAGAGCCGTGCTGGACAAGATTGACCGACCTGACCTGGCGTTGGTCGCGCCTCGATCGCTCGAGACCGTTCGCACCGCGTCTCTCGTCCATGTCAACGACACTGAGCCGGGGATAAGGCGCAGAAGGTCGGGCAAAGGCTTTGCTTATATCTCCGCCGAGGGGAAGCCTGTCAGGGACCCGGACGAACTGGCGCGAATCAGGGCGCTCGCCATTCCACCGGCCTGGACCGACGTCTGGATCGCGGGCGATCCCGATGGTCACATCCAGGCGACGGGTCGCGATCTGCGCGGCCGCAAGCAGTACCGGTATCATCAACGCTGGTCGGTGTGCCGGGACGAGGTAAAATTCTCAAGCCTGGTGACGTTCGCGGAAGCCCTGCCGAGCCTGCGCGAAACGGTCCTGGGCGACCTGAGCCGGCGCGGCCTGCCGCGCGAGAAGGTCATCGCATCGATCGTCTGGCTGCTGGACAACACGATGATCCGCGTCGGCAACGTCGCCTACGCCCGTGACAACAAGAGTTTTGGCCTGACCACGCTGCGTGATCGCCATGTCAAGATTGCCGGCGGCACGCTGCGATTCAACTTCAAGGGCAAGTCGGGCAAGGAATGGCGCATTCGGCTGGTCGACCGCCGGATGGCACGAATCCTGCGCGGCATCCAGGATTTGCCTGGGCAGCAGCTATTCCAATATGTCGGCGAGGACGGCCAGCGCCATGCCGTGCGGTCGCAGGACGTCAACCAATACATCCGCGAGGCGTGCGGCCCGACTTTCAGTTCCAAACACTTCCGGACCTGGGGTGGCACGATCAGCGCCACGTCGATTTTCGCGGAAACCCCGCTGCCCGAAACAAAGCCGGTGCGTGCGCGGGCGATGAATGCGGTCGTGGACCAGGTGGCGGCGCGTCTGGGCAACACCAGAACCGTGTGCCGCAAGTGCTACATCCATCCGCTGGTCATGGAGCGATGGCATGAGGGGACGCTGGGGGCGGAGCTGCGCGCGGCGCGCCGCTCGCTACGCAAGCCAGTAGCGGGTCTGGACGCGGAAGAGGCGCTCGTCTGGCGCTGGCTCGCCCGTGCATGAGGCCTGCGCGCAGCAATTGCACGGCGCCGAAAAATAGCCGATATCGAGCGTCACTGAAATCAGCACCGTAGCGCGTCCGTTACGGGTGTCGGGGGACACCATGAGCGATTCCTTTACCGAAGTGACGTCCGTTTCCTGGTTCGGCCGCATCAAGCGCTCGGTGGGGGCCGTGGTCATCGGCCTCGTGCTGATCGTCGCCATGATCGTGCTCCTGTTCTGGAACGAAGGCAGGGCTGTAACCACCGCGCGCTCGCTCGCCGAAGGCGCCAGCGCGGTCGTCTCCGTGCCGGCAGACAGGGTCGATGCCGCCAATGACGGCAAGCTGATACATGTCAGCGGCGCGGTCACCACGAATGCCACGCCCTCGGATCCGGATTTTGGCATCGCAGCCCAAGGCATCCGCCTCGTTCGCGGCGTCGAGATGTATCAGTGGAAGGAAACGTCGCAGTCCGAGACGACCAAGAAGCTCGGCGGCGGCGAAGAGACGGTGACCACCTACACTTACGAAAAGACGTGGGACGACCGCGCCATCGATTCATCCGACTTCCGCAAGCCTGACGGACACGCCAATCCGTCCATGGCGATCAGGAGCCAGACGTTCCAGGTTCCTGCAGCCAGGCTCGGCGGGTTCGATCTTGACCAGCCCGTGCTCAACCTCATGAGCGGCGAGCAGACGCTGTCAATCCGGCCCGATCAGGCCGGCTCCATCCGGGCGGCGTTTCAGGGTTCGACCAGGGTCAGCGTCGTCGACGGGCGGGTTTATCTCGGCAACAATCCGTCCTCGCCCGCCGTCGGCGACTACCGCGTCACTTATTCGCTCGTCCCGGTCGGCGACGCGAGCATCATCGGCCAGCAGTCTGGCAGCAAGTTCGTCGCCTACCAGACTGTCGCGGGCGACAGGCTGTTGATGGTCGACGCTGGCACGGTGCCGGCCGACCAGATGTTTGCAGACGCCATATCGACGAACACCATGGTCACCTGGCTGCTGCGCGTGGTCGGCATTGTCGTGCTCTTCATCGGCTTTGCCATGCTGCTGTCCTGGATGGGCGTGCTGGCGGACGTCATTCCCTTCGTCGGCAGCATCGTCAGCTTCGGCACGGGGCTTGTCGCCTTCCTGCTGGCGATCGTCGTCGGTGCGGCCGTCATCGCGATCGCCTGGTTCTGGTATCGCCCGCTTCTGTCGTTCGCGATTTTCGGCGGCGCGGCCTTGCTCGCCTATGTGATTACCTATCTGCGCAAGCAGCGTGCCGTTCCCTCCGCGGCTCCCGCGGCCCCGCGGCAGGCGCCGCCGCCGGAAGCGCCACCCACGTCCTCGTCGACGCCGGGGACATCATCGACGGGCAAGATCACCTGGTAGCAAGACTGGCTTAGGAGTGCGTACCCGCCGGATAGCGGTCCGACTGGGGAAGGGCGGTTCGTGAACCGGTCTTTTCCAGCATGCGAGCGCTGCGCGCATGGCTCATGAATAGTTCGGCGCAGGTTGCCCAGCTGTAGTCCTGTGCCTTGGCGCGGGCAGTCTCGCGGGGGATATCCAGCGCTGTCAGCGCCGCCGCGCGAAGATCCTCCGAAAGCGCTCCGCCGCGTCCGTCGGCAAAGATATCGACCGGTCCCATGACCGGATAGGCCGCCACGGGAACGCCGCTGGCAAGTGCTTCGAGGAGCACGTTGCCGAAGGTGTCGGTACGGCTGGGAAAGACGAAAACGTCGGCCGAAGCATAGATTGCGGCAAGTTCGTCCCCGGTCTTCGCGCCTAGAAACGCCACGTGCGGATAGCGGGCCCGCAGCATCGCGAGGGCCGGACCGTCGCCGACCACGATCTTGCTTCCCGGCAGGTCGAGATCGAGAAAGGCCGAGAGGTTCTTCTCGACAGCCACCCGCCCGACCGACAGGAAGACGGGCCGCGGCAGTCCGAGATCTCCCCGGCGGTCCGGAGAAAACTGCTCCGTATCCACGCCGCGCGTCCATAGCCGCAGCCCTTGGAAGCCGCGCGCGGCAAGGTCGGCGGCAAGCGATGGCGTGGCGACCATCGTGCCGGCGCCGGCATTGTGGAAGCGGCGCAGCCAGCGGTAGGTCCAGGCTTCCGGAATCGGCAGCCTTGCCCGAAGATATTCCGGGAACCGTGTGTGATAGCTCGTGGTGAAGATCAGTCCGCGCGAAAGGCAGATGCGCCGGGCCATTATGCCCAGAGGTCCTTCGGTTGCGATGTGCACATGGTCCGGTCGCGCAGCGGCAATGCGGGTGGCGACCTGACCCGGTGTGGCGAGCGCAAGCCTTATGTCAGGGTACGACGGCATGGGGAGGGTGGAAAACAACTGCGGCGACAGGAAATGCGCTTCAGCATTTTGTGCCGGAAGGTGTTCGGCCAGGCGCTCGAGTGTGCGGACCACACCATTGATCTGAGGGTGCCAGGCATCGGTCACCATCAGGACGCGCATTCGTTCCGGCCGGAGCACATCGGGCCCTGGCTCGTCTGTCGCCGGAAGATTTGCAGCCGGTGCGCCTCGCATAGCGCTCTTCAACGCCGATTCGATGACAGGCGAATGAAGGCGCTGGCGTTACCGCTATGCCGGTATGCGGATGATCGCGCGCAGCCCACCCATCGGGCTGTCTTCGAGCGTGATGTCGCCGCCGTGGCTGCGGGCGATATCGCGCGCGATGGAGAGGCCCAGGCCGGTACCGCTGGAATCGAGGTTGCGTGCCTGGTCAAGCCGAACGAAGGGCTTGAAGACCTCCTCGCGCTTCTCGGTCGGGATGCCCGGACCGTCGTCGTCGACCATGATGCGCAGAGAGCCGCGCGTATGGGTGGCGGTGACCCGCACGTTCCTGGCGTAGCGGAACGCATTGCCGATGACGTTGGACAGCAGCCGGCTGAAGGCATTCGGCCGCACATGGATATCCGGAATGCCGGCCAGTGTCGCCTTCAGCGTGCGGTTGCGCAGTTTCGCCTCGTCGCGCAGCTTGTCGAAATAGGCGGTGAGATCAAACCGGCCCGGATCCTCGAGCGCTTCGCCGCGCGCAAAGGCGAGATAGCCTTCCAGCATCGACTGCATGTCGTTGACATCCTGGTCCAGCGCCTGGACGTCCGGCTTGGAACCGCTGAGTGCCAGTTGCAGCTTGAAGCGGGTGAGGATGGTTCGAAGGTCGTGGCTGACGCCAGTCAACATCGCCGTCCGCTGCTCGATCTGGCGCTCGATGCGCTCGCGCATCAGGATGAAGGCGTTGCCTGCGCGCCGAACTTCCTCGGCGCCGCGGGGTTTGAAGTCGCGCGGCATAGGCCGTCCCTTGCCGAAGCTCTCAGCCGCCTCTGCAAGTTGCAGAATCGGGCGAATCTGGTTGCGCAGGAAGGGTATGGCGATCAACAGCAGAACGAGTGACGTGCCGACCATCCATACAAGAAAGATATGCGAATTCGAGGCATAGGCCTCGTTGCGGCGGAGAAAGACGCGCAGTACGCCGTGCTTGAGCTGGATCCTCACTTCCACCATCTTCGAATTGCCGACCGTGTCGATCCAGAAGGGGCGGTTGATCTGGCGCGTGATTTCTTCGGTGAGGCTCTGGTCGACGATCGAAAAGAACGGCTTCGGACCCGGAGGCGGCAAAGCATCCGGAGGCAAGATGTCGACCTTCAGCCAGAGCCGCTCCTGCGCGATCCGTATGGCATCCGCAAAATTGTCGCCGGGCGGATAGGTCTCGACCATGTCGACGATGGCCGCGATGTCGCGCGTGACCGCCGCCGAAAGCCGCAGGGTCACGGTCTGCCAATGGCGCTCCATGAAGACGAGCGTGACCACCGACTGCAGCAGGATCATCGGCGTGATGACGATGATCAGGGAGCGTGAATAAAGCCCCTTGGGCATGTAGTAGGAGACCAGCCGCCAGAACCGGTTCCACATCTGCGGCACGGGCGAGAAAACGCGCAGCCACGGTCGGTAGCCATCTGGCCGATCGATGTCGGATGTCGTCATGAGCCCGTTCCAACCGAATGCCGCGACCCGCAGACCGGCGGCTCACGCCTCCATTCTATTGCACACGGGTCGGTTAAGGAAGGAAAAGCGGCGAAACCGCGGGTTCTGGCGGCTCAGGCGGTGATCAGGGAAAGGGATGCGGGCGCCAGATCGCGAATCTCGGCCTGGACGGACTCGGAAAAACGGCGGATCTCGTCACGCGCAGTATGCTCGTCATTGCCCTTCGCCAGCAGGTCGTTGAAAAGTTCGCGCGCGATCTTGCGCCAGAACAGGTTGGCTGGCTCGCCGTGCAGTTCGGCGAGCGCGCGCGCCGTGCGGCGCACCAGCGCGGTGTGCCGGTCGACCGGAAAATGGAAAAGTTCTGCTGACTGCCTGTTCAATTGACACCCCACCTCGAGACGCAGGCGAATCAAGTCCGCCGTGACGCGAGAATGGGTCGCGGGTTCAAACAAAAGCTTAATGGCCCTGTGCTAAGCTCTTCGGATGGTGGCCTTTTGTCTCGCCTGTCACATCCCTGTGTCAGTCCGACCGGAGAACCATCTGCTGCCATCATTTGCGCACAAACGACCTTCAGTCCCGATACAGGCAACGACGCTTCAGAACAGTCCCGGACATGCTGACCAAAAAAGGAAAATACGGGCTCAAGGCGCTCGTGCATCTGTCGAAAATGCCGGCGGGCCAGCTCGCTTTTGTCGGTGACATCGCAGTTCGCAACAATATTCCGAAGAAATTTCTCGACGCCATCTTGGGCGAACTGCGCAATGCGGGGTTCGTTCAGAGCCGCAAGGGAAAGGAGGGTGGCTATCGGCTTGCAAGGCCAGCCACCGAGATCAAGATCGGGCACGTGGTTCGCGTGCTTGACGGTCCGCTTGCGCCGATCGCCTGCGCCAGCCGCACACGATACCAGCGCTGCGACGATTGCGACGAGGCGACTTGCCAGGTTCGCCACATGATGCTGGAAGTCCGCCAGGCCATCGCGGAGGTTCTCGACAATCGCAGCCTTGCGGCCATGCGGGATGTCGCCAATGACGATGTCATCGCCGAATTGGTGCAGAACCTCTAGCGCTCAATAATTCTTCCGGCCGCGGTTCAGGGCACCAGGCCAAGCACGATCGCGGCGGCGAAACCGACGGCGAGTGCAAACACGATCGTTTGAAGCAGCCCGCCGAAACCTGTCCTGCGCGGCGCCGTCGCGCGGCGCGGCTGGATCTCGGTAGCGGTCGTGTGCTGGACGTTCAACATGGTCGCTCCTCGTTGGGAGCCCTTACTCTACTAAATTTATGGACATTGTCGATCGCGAAGAATCGCCATCGTTGAGCATCGCTTTCTCGCTTCGCAGGAGAATGCGCAAAATGCTGTTCGCCGGTCCGCTGCTACGAAAGGCATCTCGGGTGACGACAGCGCGGCCGCGCTGCTACTCGACACTCAACCGGTAGCCGATGCCACGAACGGTCTGCAGCCAGACCGGATTGGCCGGATCGCGTTCGATCTTGCGCCGCAGCCGGTTGATCTGAACGTCTATGGTCCGCTCGCCGACATCCGATTCCCCGGCCACCAGTTCGTGGCGGGGAATGGTTTCGCCAGCGCGCGAGGCGAAGATCGCGAGGATCTCCTGTTCCCGGTCGGTCAGCTTGAGCGTCTCGCCGCCTCTCTTCAGCTCGCGCCGTGCGATCTGGAACGTGTAGGGCCCGAAGACCAGTTGCTCGACCTTCGGCGTCGAGGACGGACCACCGCGACGCAGAATGTTGTTGATGCGCAGGATCAGTTCACGCGGATCAAAGGGTTTTGACAGGTAGTCGTCCGCTCCAGCCTCCAGTCCGGCGACTCGGCTGTCGGTTTCCGACAGTGCCGTCAGCATCAGGATCGGCACGGATTTCTCCGTACGCAGCGACTGCGTCAGCTCGACTCCGGTTTCGCCTGGCATCATGATGTCGAGGACGATCAGATCGAAATCCAGCCCCGCAAGCTGTCGGCGCGCTTCGCTGGCGTTTCCTGCGACCGTGATGCGGAATCCGTTCTCGGTCAGATACTGCTTGAGCAGATTTCGGATTCTTGTGTCGTCGTCGACGACCAGGAGGTGAGGGGCGTCGTCGTCCGGAATTGCCGAGCCATCAGTCATCGCGCGCGTCTCCATCCCTTGTCGCCACGGCGCCTCTTGGCAATGCATCGATCTGCGGACGCAGTTCCGGGTTGACCATCGCCTTCAGGAACCCTTCGACTGCCTGCCTGCCGCCTTCGTCGATCGCCTTCAATGCGGTATCGATGCGGCGCGATTGGGGCCGCGCCAGTTCGAGCGCAAGCTGGCGTCCCTTCTGTGTCGGGTAAAGTTCGCGCTGGCGCCTGTCGCGCGGGCCCTGCACCTGCACGACATGTCCGGTGTCGATGAGTTGCTTGAGCACGCGGGCAAGACTCTGCTTGGTTATCTGCAGCACGTCCAGCAATTCCGCGACTGTCAATCCGGGCTTGCGGTTGACGAAGTGCAGAACCCGATGGTGCGCTCGGCCGAATGCATAGCCGGCGAGGATCTGGTCGGGGTCGGAGGTGAAGTCGCGGTAGGCGAAGAAGAACAGTTCGATGATCGACAGATCGATGCCGTCCTCGTCGGTCAGCGGGGTGCGTATCGGTTGTATCGCGGTTGCGGTCCGATCGGGCATTCTTCGTCCTGCTCGTTTTCAATCCGCAGCCAATATATGTCAGCCTTGTTGACATATATTCCGCAGGCTGGTAATTTTTGACAATGTTTTGGGCTGATGGCGAACGAAAAGGCAAGCCGGCCTGCATTTTCTAGACAGTTCGTTCGTTTGCCTTGATCGTCGTATCCGCCTAGTCTTGCAGCCAACCGGCGCCGAGCAACACATGCGCGCCACAGAGAAAACGATGGGCTCATCGCCCCCGGGAGGAAGAAATGGCATCGGTTCCCTTCGATCAGCTCGATGGCTTTATCTGGATGAATGGCGAGTTCGTCAAATGGGCGGACGCCAAGGTCCATGTGCTTACGCACGGGCTGCACTATGCCAGTTCGGTCTTCGAAGGCGAGCGCGCCTATGGCGGCGAGATATTCAAGCTGACCGAACATACGGAGCGGCTGCACGAGTCCGCCCGCATCCTGGGCTTCACGATCCCCTATTCGGTTGCGGTGATCGATGAAGCCTGTCGCGAGCTCCTGAAACGACAGGGTTTCCAGGACGCCTATGTTCGCCCTATCGCCTGGCGCGGCAGCGAACAGATGGGCGTGTCGGCTCAGAACAACCGCATCAACTGCGCGATCGCCATCTGGCAGTGGCCAAGCTATTTCGACCCGGCGCAGAAGCTGAAAGGCATTCGCCTCGACATCGCCGAATATCGTCGACCCGACCCGCGCACGGCCCCCTCGCGTGCCAAGGCGGCGGGCCTCTACATGATCTGCACACTCTCCAAGCATGCGGCCGAGGCCAAGGGTTATGCCGATGCGATGATGTTCGACTGGCGGGGCTATGTCGCCGAAGCCACCGGCGCCAATATCTTCTTCGTCAAGGACGGGAAGATCCATACGCCGCTTGCGGATTGCTTCCTCAACGGCATTACCCGCCAGACCGTCATCGAGCTGGCCAAGCTGCGCGGTCTCGAGGTGGTGGAGCGCATCATCGAGGAAAACGAACTGGCCGGCTTCGAGCAGTGCTTCCTGACCGGAACGGCAGCGGAAGTGACGCCAGTGTCCGAGATCGGCCCTTACAGGTTCCAGGTCGGCGAGATCGCCAAGACCCTGATGAACGACTACACCGCTGCCGTGCAGCCCAAGCACGCGATCGCCGCCGAATAGCCAAAGCGGCAAGCTTCGCCGCGGCTCGGCCCGACAAGCATTGGTTCCTACGGCCCGGAAGCGTGGTGCCGCTTGCGGGCCGTTTTCATCGCACCGTTTGACTTTGCATCTGTACGGCGTTTCTTTTCGGAACCGGCCATCGTCTGCCGGCAAAACGGGAGGGAAGCACAATGGACAGCAACGTTCTCATTCAGATAGTCATACAGATTGTCACCGGCATTATCGGCGGACAGGCCGTCGGCGCTGCCATAAAGTCGGCGGCGATGACACAGCTGCCGAAAATTCTGAGCGGCGCGGTCGGGGGCATCGCCGGCGGACAGATTCTTGGCGCCCTGGTGGGCGGCGACGCGGCAACCGGCGGCGCGCTCGGCGGGATGCTCGGCGATGTGGTCGGTGGCGCGGGCGGCGGCGCGATATTGACGGCGATTGTCGGCGCGGTCATGGGTGCAGGCAAGCGCTGAACCGAGATACCAGGGCGTTGGCGGGCGGCTCCGTGCCGCCCGCTTCGTTTGAAGGCTCGCGGCGAGCATACGAGACAGGAGCATCGACATGGGACAGTTGAACGGGGCGATCGTGCCGGTGACGCCGTTCCAGCAGAACTGCACGATCCTCTTCGACGCCGAAACGAGGGTCGCCGTCGTCGTAGACCCAGGTGGTGACGTCGACACGATCCTTGCCGCCATCCGCGACGCGGAACTGACAGTCGCCGCGATCTGGCTGACGCATGGCCACATCGACCACGCTGGCGGCGCGATGGATCTGAAGGACGCGCTCCACGTCGACATCATCGGCCCGCATGCCGACGACAAGCCGCTTCTCGACAACCTCGAGATGCAGGCGCAACGCTTTGGACTCGATGGCGCGGTGCGCAACTGCGTGCCCGACCGTTTCCTGACCGAGGGCGAGACCGTTTCGTTCGGCGACCATGTCTTCGAGGTGCTGCATTGTCCGGGCCACGCGCCCGGGCATGTCGTCTACTACAACAGAGCCGCGCAATTCGCCCATGTCGGCGATGTGCTGTTCCGGGGTTCGGTGGGTCGCACGGATCTGCCGGGCGGAAATCACGAAGCACTGATCGCGTCGATAAAGACAAAGCTCCTGCCGCTCGGGGACGATATCGGCTTCATCTGCGGCCACGGCCCGGGTGGCCGCTTTGGCGAAGAGCGGCTGACCAATCCGTATCTCACCTGAGAACTCGCTGCACGCCATTCAGCAAGCCGGCGCTACGGTTACCCGAAGCGCCGCGATCCGGATGCGAAATCGCGTCAGTTGGCTTCGCAGAAATGCCGCTTTCCGTCATATCCTACGAATGTGCCGGTGCGCGGGTTGAACGTCCGGTAGGTGTCTTCGCAATAGCGGTACCATTCAGGCGACCAGGGATCGAGAATGGGTCCTTCCAGATAGACCACTTCCGGCTGGTCGTAGTAATAGGTGCGATCCGGGCGTGGGCGCGGGCGCGGATCACGACGTACCGGTTCGTAGTATTCGTAGTCAGGCTGGTTGGCCGTTGCGACGCCCGCTGCGATGGCGCCGATGGCGAGGCCTAGGATGCCCGCTGCCAGAAGATCGCCATCGCCACCGCGTTGATGATGGTGGCGGCGCCAGTTGTCGCCCGCATGGGCCGATGGCAGCGCGGCAACCGTGGTTGCAGCCAGCGTTGCCGACAGCACGGCCAGTTTCACAAAGCGGTTCATCGTCATTCCTCGTCTTCGAACCCGTGTCGCTGCGACCTGCCGAGCGACCTGCCTAGGAGCGAAATCTAGGCCGCTTCGCCTGAACCCAATCTGAACGGCGACAGGAGGCAATGCGACGTGCGGCGGGTTGTGCCCCGCCCATGGCATAGTTGGGTGCGGTCGTCAGCCGATGGACAGGTTGACGGCCTTCGGGCCCTTGCCGCGCTTGTCCGGCTCAGTGTCGAACGATACCTTCTGCCCGTCCTCTAGGCCGGTGAGCCCGGAGGCCTGTACGGCGGAAATGTGGACGAAAACGTCCTTTGCCCCGTCGTCCGGCGTGATGAAGCCGAAACCTTTGGCATGGTTGAAGAATTTGACGGTGCCGTGCTGCGGCATGGGCGACTCCTCTGACCCCGGCTATTCGACATCCGGCCGCGTCGACGGCACGCGTTCGGCGAACATCCACCGGGGGAGAAGAAACGGGCTCTTCGCGTCGGGCCTTCACACGGCCCATGTACAATGGTCGCGATCCGTCCGGGGCGGCCGAGGTAGCCTCCGGGGCAGGCCATTCCAGTCTCCGGGCCCGCAAATGCCCGAAGTGAAATTAGTCCTTCATTTTTTTGCACTGAGCAAGCAAAAGTTTAGATGCCGGGAAAGGGCGTAATTGACCGCTCCATGCTTGCCGCTTGCAAAGGGGTAGAGCGGCCCCGCGTGACGTGATGCGACGCGACGCGCCGGTCCGACCGACGCGCGACGTTTCGCCGAGTTTCTATCTGATCGGGAGAGGGTCAGCCCGCCCGCAGGTTCACTGCCTTGGGACCCTTGCCCATGCGGTCGGGTTCGACGTCGAAGGTGACCTTCTGGCCGTCGACCAGTGTGCGCATGCCGGATGCCTCAATCGCTGAGATATGAACGAACACATCCTTGGCGCCGCCATCTGGAGTGATGAAGCCGAAGCCCTTGGTCGCGTTGAAGAACTTTACGGTGCCGCTCTGAGACATGGGAGAACTCCTTCACCCGTTCTGGTTGGATTGGCCGTGCCGGACCGTCTTTCGTCGGTGCCGGAAAGCCGGTTGCTGTTTGGCGGTCATGCATTCGCGCAACAGAACCCCCCGCCAAAACGGGGCTGTCAGATATTCACGGTTTCGGGGAAAGGTTTCGTCCAAAACGGTCCAGTCTCCGGGTCAGAAAATGCCCGAACACGAAATGTATCGCACGGAAATGTTATGAGCGCAAGTCTGTGCCACAGACGTGGTCAGCATCGGCGGAGGCTCTTGCAATTGATGCTGGAATCGCGAACATCGCGCAAAGAGCGGCGAAGTTGGCCGGCAACGGAGACGCGTACCCATGACTGCGACCTGGATTTCCGCATCGAGGCTAGCGGTCTTTGCCGTTCTCTCGATGGTGCTGATGTCGTGCACCGTGGTGGTGGACGAACGCCAGCCCTTGCCGGAGAGCGGTCCGCGTTACTGCACGCGCGAATACGAGCCCGTCTGTGCAAGACGTGGCGGGGATCGGCAGACCTTCTCCAACGCATGCCGGGCAGATGTCGCGGGCTACCGCGTGATCAGTTACGGCGAGTGCCGCCGGGGCGGCGGCGAGAACCGTGAAGAGCAATCCTGCACACGCGAGTACCGGCCGGTTTGCGCTGTCAATGAGCTTGGGGCCGTCCGCGACTTTCCGAATGCTTGCGAGGCCCGCGCCGCACGGTTTCGCGTCGTCGGCCAAGGACAATGCTGAGGCCGGCCAGTCAATTGGACGTGCGAACCTCGCGGATCGCGCAATTGTCGCCTACATGGCGATGCTTGAGCCTAATACCGCCGACCCGGTGCGTGCGCACATCGCGATGACAGTCGACGACGCGCCGGTTGATGATCTTGCGTTTGTTGCCTGACGACGCACCCTCGTTGCCGGTATTGCAGTTGCCCTGCCGCCGAACCTGACGGCTGGCGCCATTGGTGGGAGCGTCAATGCTTCCGTTGCACCCAACCTGGGTCACGACACGATCCGTCAGCGCAGGCGGCGCCACGGTCTTGACCGGCCCCGCGTTTGCGAACGTCCCCGTGACCGCCAGCATCAGTGCGAGGCTAAGTGAAATCTTCAACATGACGGTCCCTCAGACTTCGGTGCTGTGTTCCTGCTAACGGATCTTCAGCCATTCGGTTCATGCCGCATGGCAGAAGAGTGCCGTGCGGTTAACAAAACGTCGCTCCCGTGAACGTGAAACGCTTTGAGCATTGCAACTCGCGACAGGAGGTCCAGCAAGGGATATAGTGGCTCGCAGGTGGAATCAGTCACGTCTTGCGGCAGCTCTTCAAGACCGGTCGCGAAGCGAGGGTACTCGCAGGAGGGACCGGATCATGACCAGTTTCCATGTCATTGCAGGGGCCGGAGACAGGATCGTCCAACCAACGGTCCGAAAGATCACCCTGTCCGACCTGACGGACGCGTTACGGGCGGGGCTCGACGACTTCCGCACGAAGCCCTCGCATGTGGTCTTCCTGTGCCTCATCTATCCGATTGCCGGCGTCGTGCTTGCCGCCTGGACATCAGGCACCAATGTCCTGCATCTGCTGTTTCCTCTCATGTCCGGTTTCGCGTTGCTCGGACCCTTTGCGGCCATCGGCCTCTATGAAATCAGCCGACGCCGCGAAGCAGGGCTCGACTCGTCCTGGTCCCACGCCTTCGACGTGCTGCGCTCGCCGGCCATCCCGGCAATCGCCGCTCTCGGCTTCTTCCTGATGGTCGTCTTCGTCGCCTGGATCCTTGCTGCGCAGGCCGTCTACACAACGCTTTTCGGTCCCGATGCGCCTTCTGACCTCTGGCCGTTCCTCGACGACGTGCTCTCGACGCCCCGCGGCTGGACCTTGATCCTTGTCGGCAATCTGGTCGGACTGATCTTCGCGACGGTCGTCCTGTGCACCACTGTCGTGGCATTTCCGATCCTGCTCGACCGCGACGTCGGCGCCTATGAGGCGATGCGAACATCGCTCCTCGCGGTTGCCGCCAATCCGGTCACGCTCGCCGTCTGGGGCATCATCGTGGCTCTTTGCCTGGCTTTGGGATCGCTGCCGCTATTTGCCGGATTAGCCGTGGTGTTTCCCGTTCTCGGGCATGCCACATGGCATCTCTACCGAAAGCTTGTTACGCGACCGCGCGAGTAGCCCGTACGCTGCCCTGACCTCCGGACGGCTGCAAAATACGTAGATTCATCCTATGCCCTACCCCGTCCATTCGGACTACGCTTTGGCACGCAACCACGTGGCACAGACCGGGGAGGGTTTGATCGCGATGTCGGAAGGAGAAGTTCGAAGTGGCAACATGTATGATGTGGAAACGCATCGGTCAGCGCCCTCCGAAGTCCTGCGCGGTCTCGGCGATGCCGGCCGGCGCGCCGAAGGCGTAGCATTCCAAACAGCGCTGAAGCTTGCCGTCGAGCGGGAGGTCATTCCGCGTCTCATCGTGGCGAAAAAGGCGGAACTCGATCGCCGACCGGTTGGCGTGGTGGTCGAGCGCTCCATCACGGCGCGCGAAGTCGATCAGTTCCAGCATGCCGTCGTGCGGGAGAATCTCGACGATTGCGCCGGTCTTGTTGAAAAGCTTCGGGATGCCGGCGTGTCACGCCATTCAGTCTATCTCGGCCTCTTTGCTCCTGTGGCCCGTCATCTGGGCGCCCTTTGGGAGTCCGACGACCTCAATTTCGTTGACGTATCGATCGGCATCGGACGGTTGCAATCCCTTCTCAACCGCATGTCCGACGACGCGGATGCAGCAGCAATGCTGGACGCCGAGCATCGCATCGTTCTCGCAGCCGCTCCCGGAGACCAGCACGGGCTCGGTCTTTCCGTGGTTACCGAATTCTTCCGCATGGCCGGCTGGCATGTGGCCGGGGGTGCGTCGCTCGACACGGGCCGTGAACTCGAGTCCATGGTCGGCGACACGTGGTTTGGCGTCGTTGGCCTGTCCGCCTCCACCGAGGACAAGGCGCAGTTGCTCAAGGCCGACATCGCCGCCCTGCGCCGCGCGTCTCGCAACCAGCGAATCGCCGTCCTCGTCGGGGGGCACGGCTTCGATGTCCATCCCGAGCTCTCGCGTGACATCGGTGCCGACGGGCTGGCTGTGGATGGCGCCCAGGCGGTCGAGGAGGCAGAACGGCTGCTGCACCGCTGAGGCGCCGCACTGGAGGTGGGGCCGACATGCCGTGCGGCCGACGTCCGGGTAGGTGGCGATGGGCTTCCCGCTGCCGTTCAGCGACCCGGTCGGCCGGTCTTTCCTGGGCGGCGCTTCTGCCGCTTCTCATCGCCCGGATCTTCATATGAGCCGATGCCGGCGCGCGCCCGAACCAGCGGTTTCGGGTCGTCTATCCTGCCGGCGACTGGTGCTGCCGGCTTCGCGGGCATTGCTCCCGGCACGGGCTTTTCCGTGCGCCGCACCGTCATCTCGTCGAGCGAATTCTTTCGGAACAGAGAGCGCGGCACGGCACCGGCCGGCACCGCATGATCGCCTGACGTTCCCATCGCATCCAGTGCTGGCTTGGCGAAGAGCGAGCGTCCGGCCGCCGCGCGCGCGCTCGTGCGGCTTTCCTGCGGCGAAGGCGCGTTGTCGTCCACCGCGCGGTGAATGGCGCGGCCCTTGTTGTGCTTGCCCTTCTCGCGGCCGGAAACGGGGCTCTCTCCGTCGGCATACTTGGCCAGCGGATCGTCGGAAATGGTCAGTTCCATCTCGCGCAGTCGTTTGATCTCGTCGCGCAGTCGCGCTGCCTTCTCGAAGTCCAGATCGGCGGCCGCGTTGCGCATCTGCTTCTCGAGGGCTTCGAGATGCGCCTTGAGGTTGTTGCCCATCATGGCGCCGGCAGCGTCGGTAAACTGCGATATGTCGGCGCGGACATGATCCTTCTCGTAGACCGAATCCAGAATGTCGGAAATGCGGGACTTTACGCTTTCGGGTGTGATGCCGTTGGCCTCGTTCCATGCCACCTGCTTCTCGCGGCGGCGGCTGGTCTCGGCCATCGCGCGCTCCATCGAGCCCGTGATCTTGTCGGCATAGAGAATGACCTTGCCGTCGACATTACGCGCCGCGCGGCCGATCGTCTGGATGAGCGAGGTTTCCGAACGCAGAAATCCTTCCTTGTCGGCATCGAGTATGGCGACAAGACCGCATTCGGGAATATCGAGGCCCTCGCGCAGCAGGTTGATGCCGACCAGCACGTCGAAGGCGCCGAGCCGCAGATCGCGCAGGATCTCGATGCGCTCCAGCGTGTCGATGTCGGAATGCATGTAGCGCACCCGCACGCCATGCTCGTGAAGGTATTCCGTCAGGTCCTCGGCCATGCGTTTGGTCAGCACGGTAACCAGCGTGCGATAACCCGCCTGCGTGGTCTCCCGGATTTCGCCCAGCACGTCGTCGACCTGGCTCTTGGCCGGACGGACCTCGACGGGCGGATCGATCAGGCCGGTAGGGCGGATGACCTGCTCGGCAAAAACGCCACCCGACTGTTCCATTTCCCACCCACCGGGCGTCGCGGAGACCGCGACGGAGAGAGGACGCATCGCGTCCCATTCCTCGAAGCGCAATGGGCGGTTGTCCATGCAGGACGGCAGGCGGAAGCCGTATTCGGCGAGCGTCGCCTTGCGGCGGAAGTCGCCGCGATACATGCCGCCAATCTGCGGAATCGTGACATGGCTCTCGTCGACGAAGACCAGCGCGTTGTCCGGAATGTACTCGAACAGGGTCGGCGGCGGATCGCCGGGCCGGCGGCCGGTGAGGTAGCGCGAATAGTTTTCGATGCCGGCGCACGAGCCGGTCGCCTCAAGCATCTCCAGGTCGAACCGGGTGCGCTGCTCCAGCCGCTGAGCCTCCAGCAGGCGTCCGGCCCTCTCCAGTTCGGCAAGGCGGTGCTTCAGTTCCTCCTTGATCGACTTGGTAGCCTGGTTGAGCGTCGGGCGCGGCGTCACATAGTGCGAATTGGCGTAAATCTTGACCGACTTCAGCTCACCTGTCTTCTGACCCGTCAGCGGGTCAAATTCCGTAATCCCGTCGATCTCGTCGCCGAACAGCGAGATGCGCCAGGCGCGGTCCTCGAGGTGGGCCGGGAAGATCTCGATTGTGTCGCCGCGCACGCGAAACGACCCGCGCGTGAAATCCATGTCACGGCGCTTGTACTGCTGCGCGACCAGGTCGGCGAGCAGCGCGCGCTGGTCGATGCGGTCGCCGACCTCCATCTGGAACGTCATCGCGGTGTAGGTCTCGACCGAACCGATACCGTAGATACAGGAAACCGACGCCACGATGATGACGTCGTCGCGCTCCAGCAGCGAGCGCGTCGCGGAGTGGCGCATGCGGTCGATCTGCTCGTTGATGGAGGACTCCTTCTCGATGAAGGTGTCGGTGCGCGGCACATAGGCTTCGGGCTGGTAGTAGTCATAGTAGGAGACGAAATACTCCACCGCATTGTCGGGGAAGAATTTCTTGAACTCGCTGTAGAGCTGTGCCGCCAGCGTCTTGTTCGGTGCAAGGATGAGCGCCGGACGCTGCGTTTCCTCGATCACCTTGGCCATGGTGAAGGTCTTGCCGGAGCCGGTAACGCCAAGCAGCACCTGGGTGCGGTCGTTTTCCGATATGCCCGAGACGAGGTCGCGTATGGCGGTAGGCTGGTCGCCGGCCGGCTCAAAGTCGGACACCATCCGGATGGCGACGCCGCCTTCGGATTTGGTCGGGCGGGCAGGGCGGTGCGGCACCCACATCTCGCCGTTCTTGTGCAGCGGATTGCCGGATTCGATCAGCGCCGACAGCGCCGCTACCGTGGCCGTCACGCCGCCTTGCGTCATTTGCTCGGCGTCCTCGAGACTGATGTCGAGCCCGGCCACCGGGTTCAGGCCGGCGGCGGAGCGCTCGCGCGCCGAGGCGGCGCCCCCCATCGAGGTGCCGCGGCCTGACCGGGTTGGAGCCGACGAGCGCTCCGGAATCTTCTTGGTGGGCCGCGCCGCGACCAAAGGAGCCTCACCCGAACCGCCGTCCCTTTGGGCTTCCCGAGAAATCTGTTCGGCCCAGTCCGAGATCGAGCCCGACAGGGGCTCGCCGGCGAACGGCGTCTGCGGCGCTTCGCCGAACCCGGGCGCGTCAGGTGTCTGTTCAGGCGTCGCTTGCGGCGACGGCGTCGTGCGGGAGGTTTTGGCCATGAGGCGAATATGGGTAGAATCGACTGCAATGGGAAGGGTGGTATTGTGCCTCGTGCATGGGGGATCACCGATCCTGACAGGAGGCTGTCAGGAGCGTGGTGAACCGGCGAAGAGCCCTTGTCAAAACCGTCGAGTCCGATAGAAAACGTGGCCACGGCGCAGGCGGGTGGTCATGAGAACGAACAGGAACACCGGCGTGCTCCAGGAAACCGCCTGCGGCTGGGACGGTCTATGAAGATCGCCCACATCATCAGCCATGCCGGTCTCAACGGCGTTGCAACGAGCACCTACACGCTGGTCCAGGCACAGTTGCGGGCCGGGCACGAAGTCATGCTCGTGCATCAATCACCGTCGTGGATAGAAGAGCAGGTGTTCGACAGGCCGGTAACAGCCTTTGCCTCGCATCTGAAGACGGAAATTCCCGAACTGCGCCGCGTCGGCCACGAGATCCAGCGCTGGGGCGAGGATGTACTCCACACCCATGGCAGCAAGGCCAACAAGTTCGGCATGATCTACCGGCTGGTCGCGCGCACGCCCACGGTAATGACCGCGCATGCGCGTCTCTTCCAGCTCCCCTGGCGATTTGCGCATTGCGTGATCGCACCAAGCCGCCCCACAGCCGACTATTATCGCAAGCGCCATCTGGTCACGCGGTCGAGTGTACACGTCGTGCCCCACATGTTCGACGTCGCCACGATTGCGCTGGTCAGCGATCAGAGCCGTGCCGCCGCTCGCGCCACGCTGGGGATCCGGTCGGATGCCTTCCTCCTCGGCTCCGTCGGAGAGATATGCAACCGCAAGTACCAGATCGACATGCTTCGCATCCTGAAGCGTCTGGTCGGGCTCGGGGTCGACGCCGAACTGCTGCTGGTCGGTCCGGTCATGGAACTGGACGAGGCCAAGCAATGGGCTGAACTCATGGCCGATCCCGACGTCGTCGGGCGGGTGCATCTTACCGGTCAGCGCAACGACGCGCGCGCTCTGATCCACGCTATGGATACCTATCTCTGCACGGCGCGCATCGAGGAAGGCCCGATAGCGACGCTCGAGGCCATGGCAAGCAGCGTGCCCGTCGTCACGGTCGATGTGGGCTATTCCTCGGCAATCATCCGCGACGGCCAGAATGGTCGCATCTTTGCAATGGGCGCCGTCGACCAAATGGCGCAGGCCTGCCTCGCACTGGCGCGCGATCCGGCGCTTGCTGGCCGCCTTGGAGCCGCCGGGCGAGCCTCCGTCGCCGAAGAGCTGACTGCCGAGCGGATCATCCCGCAGATGGACGACGTCTACCGGCTGGCCATAAAGCGTTCCGGACGTCGGCCGCTCTAGCGTTGCTGACACTTGTCGTCATGATCGTGCCTCTTGCGCTTGGCGCAGGTTTTGTGGAGCCTGTCGTGGCCGGTTCGCAGTCGGGCGCTTTCGCCTCGGACGCGAAGCCGGGGAGGGATCGGACATGGACACGAACGACTTCATGCCGGGCGATGACACGATTGCCGCGATCCGCCAGGATATCGAGCGCTACGAGCAGGAAAGGGCCTCGGCCCATCGCCAGATCATGTGGCGAGTTCCAGTTTTCCTGCTTTCAACGCTCGCTGTCGTGGCCTTGCTCGCCGTCTGGTTCAACAGGCTCGCCGATCCAAACGAGCAGTGGGCCTCGACGCCGCATGTGTTTCTGTATGTGGTCGGCGCGGGCTTTCTCTTCTTCATCTATTCGGTTGCGATGCGCCCGGCGACGCGACTGCAGAGATCCTTCCGCGACCATCTGCTGCCCATCGTATTCGGCTTCATAAAAGACGTGCGCTACGTCAACGGGCAACAACCGGGGTCCTTCGATCGTCTGCCGGCCGAAGCGGTAGGCAGCTTCAACCGGCAGCGCTTCGATGATGTCGTGTCGGGTAGCTATGCCGGCTTTTCCTTCGAACTTTACGAGGCCAACCTGCGCCAGAAGGCAGGCAAGACCGAGTCGACGGTGTTCAAGGGCATCATCGTGGCCTTCGAGGCCGCCGCGCCCTTTCCTGGACTTCTGATCGCTACGCGCAGGTCAAACATGGTTGCATCCTTCTTTCGCGGCATCTTCGGCGGCAAGGCGCTCGAGGAGGTCACAAGCGGCAACGGCACGCTGGACGAAACTTATGATTTCCGCACCGACAATCCGACGGCCGCGCTTCCGCTTGTGCAGGGCCGGCTGGCCCAGGCTCTGGAATGGCTTGGCGAGGCATGGCCGGACGAGCCGGCTCGCGTAGCGCTGCGCGGAGCCGATGGCTTCCTTCTGCTGCCGGTGTCGCGCGATTTCTTCGAACTGCCGGGAGTTTCGGTGCCCTTGGACTACAAGGCGCATATCGAGCCCATCATCGCCGACATGGCCTCGCTTCTGGCGACGGCCGCGCTCGTGCGCAAGGTGAACCCTGGCGCCGACGCCTGAGCCATCGACGATCGGGCGGCGGTGGCCGCCATACCGGTTTCTTTTTGTGTCGACGCGTGGGCTCTTCTTGAAGCACCGCAAACGTGGCATTTTGCGGCAGACGTATCATCGGAGAGGTGTCAGATGACGGACGAAGCCTTGTTCGGTGCGGCGGTCGTTGGACTCCTGGTGGCCATTGCGCTCGGGTTTCGCCGCTGGGGCGGCATTTCCGAAGTCGGCCCAGGTTCAAAATTCATCCTGATCTCGACGGCACTCGGCGGCCTCATCGGCGCCTGCTTCTGGTGGTTCGACCTCCCGGCGAGTTTCGCCTGGGATCTTCCGCCTGTCGGATCGCGGATGTTGGCCGTCGCCGCGCTGGCATTCGGGGTGGCGGGGCTCCTGGTGCTCGAGCGGCCGAGCGTCGCGCGCATTCGGCTCTACTTCACCTTGATCGCGCTCTATCTGATCCCGCTGGCGTTGGCGGTCGTCCTGCTGCATCTCGACCGTTTCGATTTCACCAAGCCAGTGACCTACGGGTTCTTCTCCGTCGTGATCGTGCTGTCCATCGGTGCGCTGGCGAACCTTCTTGGCGCGGCGCAACGCGGACCTGACGCGGTGACCCCGCCAGATGCTACCACTTCGGCATGGCTTCTGATCGCCGGCTGCTTGCTCGGTGTCTGGGGACTGGCGCTGTTTGCAACGCCTGCGGCAGCGTTTCCACTGGTCTTCAATTGGCCAACGGATCCGCTGACATCCCGGCTGATCGCCGCCATGCTCGTGACGCTGGCCGCCGCCTTCCTGCTGTCGCGCGCCAACGCAAGTCTGGCCCGTGTGTCGCTTGCCTTCGGTGGCGTATACGGGATTGGCGTGCTTGCCGCCTGCCTGATGAACATCAGCGCCGGCAAGCCCGTGCCGCCGCTCTACGCTGGGGTGCTGGGGCTTGTCGGGGTCGTCTCGCTGGCCTTGAGTTTGCGCACCGCAAGCACGGAACCCGCGACCCGTTCCCGGGTCACGGGTTAGCGCCCGGATCAGGCGCGGCGCACGATCGGCGCGGGCGGCGAGAACTCCGGAACCACCTTGCCGTTGGAGATGGTGAACGTATCGGCCACATCCGTCCTGGCCTTGGCCCGCACCTTGGCCGCCGAGTAAACCGTCTCGTACTGCCGCAACTGGCTCACCGTTTCCTGCAGCAAGGCAATCTCGCTGCGCATCTTTTCACCCTCGCGCCGGTATTGCTCAGCCATCCCATCATCCTTTTGGATTGGCAGGCCCGCCTGGGCAATGAACAGCCGGCGCTCGTTCTCGAACTCGTTGCTCAATGCCGCAAACTTCTTTTCGAGGATCAGCTTCTCGGATTCGACATCGCTGAGTCTGGCGCGCAGGTCGTTCACCTCTACCCCAGCGTCGCGCTGTTCGCTGGTGGCGACCTGAAGGCGCCCGTGAAGCGACTGGATCTCGTTCTTCAGTGAATGGTTCTCGCTCTGGTAGCGCTTGTCCCGCTCCGCGAGTTCCCCGGTCAACTGGGCGACGCTATCGCTAGCCTCGACCAGCTTCGCCTCAAGGGCGTCACTCAGCTTCTGCAGCCGTGCCGTCTCGTTCTCCTCGCTGGCAAGCCTGCCAGTAACCTCGGCGAGGCGTGCGGCATCGCTGCCGTGAACCGCCGTCAGGTCCTCGAACTTGCGCCGGGTCTCGGACTGCTTCTTCTGCGCCAAGTCGAGATCGAGGGTGAGGCCGACATTCCGTTCGCGCAGCACTTCCGAATCGCGCATGAAGCGCTCGGCCTCGGCACTCTTTGCCGCGAGCGCTGCCTGCAGTTCGCCGAGTTGCGAATCGTTGCGCGCCAGCGTGTTGCGCGCCTCGACGACCTCCAGCTTCAGCGCGCCAAGCTGCTCGCGCAGCGTCTCGGTATCCTGAATCAGCTTGTTTTCGCGCCGCTTGAGTACGTCGATCAATTGGTCGTAGCGCGTGCGCAGCTTTTCCAGCTTCTCGACCCGCTCGTTGAGGCGCCGGTTGTCGATGGCGTATGCCGCATTGGCCTTTTCCAGATCGTTGGCGCGATGGATGTCTGCATAACAGTCGTTGAGAAATTCGCGGGTGAAGTTCTGGTTCGCCAGGATATTGGCGAGCGCTTCGCTAATCCGGCCGAGTTCCTGGGCGGACGTGACCCTGGCCTTGTCGAAAGCGGCATGGCTGGCCAGCCGGGCCTGGGTATGCGCCGTAATGCGGTCGATGGGTTCGTCGAGGGGGCGAGCAGCGAGATCGTCGCGCACTTCGCCCAAGGATTCTGGGTCGAGGTCGGCGCCGTAAATTTCCTGTTCGGCAACCTCGGCAGCCGTCGAACCCGGCTCAGGCGGCAGCATGAATTCCTCGTTCAGGACGTCGGTCATGCCGTCTTCCAGAGTAACGAAAGCCCGCTTCAGCGGATCACGGCGCGTGAGCATGTTTACGAGATTCATACGTTTGTTTCCCTCTATAACGCGATACCCGAGAAGGAGTGGTTGCATTCATACTTCCTTAATAAATCATACAGCGTTTCGTGGGGTTTGAAATGGGTGTTTCACCCGACTTTTCTGTATAGTAAATGGCATTTTTCCCGGATGAATCTCATAGTCTGAAGCCGTGATTTAATACTCAAATAAATCATTCAATATTTTACAATATTTCGTTTTTTACTGTTTGTCTTTCGCATGGCGAGAGCGTGAACGTGTCGTCTGCCATCGCGAACCTGCTGTCAGGGCGCGCCGCCAATCGCATCGCCGGCTGCTTTCCTGTTGATGCCGATATGAAAAATGCCGGCTCGACGCGAACATGCCACCGGCGCATCGCGGGCAAAATCCTGGACCTGGCGAAGCCTTCATAGGCATCGGGCCAAGTAAAAACAGACTGCCTGGGAAGATGGTTGTCGACGCGTAAACGCGGTTCGGTCAGGCCTTCAACCTGGGCGGGAAACCGGGCGCCCTCAGCGGCGTGTCGGCGGCGTCTTCGAGGAGCTTGACGATCATGGTCGACCAGGCACCGCCGCCATAGGCCGCCTTGCCGCGTTCGAATATCTCTTCGACATGGGAAGCGAGTTCGAGCGGGATACCGAAGCTCTTGGCCATGCCGGTGGCGAAGCCGAGATCCTTGAGGGCGAGGTCCATCGTGAAGCCGATGTCGTAGCTGCCGTTAAGCACGAGCTGGCTTTCGGTCTCGTGCACGAAGCTGTTGCCCGAAGACGCCACGATGGCGCGGTAGGCCTGGCCGAGATCGATTCCGCCCTTTTCGGCCAGCATCAATGCCTCGCCGGCCGCGACGAGATGGATGAATGCCAGCATGTTGGTGATGACCTTGATGACTGCGGCCGACCCAATCGGTCCCATCAGGAAGGCGCGCGCCGTCATCGCCTCGACCGCCGCGCGGTGCTTCTCGTAGAGTGCGGCGTCGCCGCCGACGAGCGCTGTGATCTGGCCCGTCTCGGCGAGATGCACGCCGCCGGTGACCGGGCATTCCAGCGTCGCGACGCCTGCCTCGGCCGCGATTGCGGCCAGTCGAATGATGTCCTGGCGGCCATTGGTCGACATCTCGATCCATGTTCCGCCTTTCGGCAGCCCCGCAAGGATCCCATCCTTACCGGCCAGCACAGCCTCGCTGACAGCGGGCGAGGGCAGGCAGGTGATGGCATTGCCCGCACGTGCAGCTGCCTCGACCGGGCTGCTCGCCGCCACTGCGCCAAGGCCCACGAGGCGCGCCACCGCCGCCGGGTCGCGGTCGTAGACGCTGACGGCAAAGCCCTTGCGCACGAGGCTCGCGGCAAGATGGCCGCCAAGATGTCCGAGGCCGATGAATGCGTAAGTTTGCGGATCGATCATAAGAGAGTCTCCGTGCGTGCTTGGACAGGCTCAGCGTAAGGAAGGTCGGCGCCAGGATGCCTGTATTGACAAGCCTGCGTCTTGCGCAACGCCCTTAGCCTGTCGAAGCAGCACCACCAGCAGGCCGCGGTTATGGCATCAACGGCGTCTGCATCATCTGCAGATGCAGGTCCTTGCCGCTATAGGGATGCGCCTCGCAGACGGCCTCGTTCAGTTCGACGCCGAGGCCCGGCTCCTTAGACGGGATGACATGACCGTCCTGCCACTCGATCTTCTTCTTGAGCAGCGTGGCGTGGAAGCCATCCCACTGCTTCAGCGATTCCAGGATCAGAAAGTTGGGCAGCGTTGCGGCCAGCTGGATGTTGGCGGCGCCGACGATGGGACCGCAGTAGCAGTGCGGCGCGACCTGGATGTGATAGGCCTCCGCCATCGCGGCGATCTTCTTGGTTTCCAGGATGCCGCCGGAGCGGCCCAGATCGGGCTGCAGGATCGTCGCCGCGCGGTTCTCGATGATGCGGGCGAACTCGAATTTTGTCGTCAGCCGCTCGCCGGTAGCGATCGGGATCGACGTGCCGCGGGCCACCTGCGCCATCACTTCCGGCATATCCGGCGGCACCGGCTCCTCGAACCAGAGTGGATCGTAGGGCTCGATGGCGCGCGCCATGCGCAGCGCACCCGACGCGGTGAACTGGCCATGTGTGCCGAACAGGATGTCTGCGCGGGTCCCCACCGCTTCGCGGATGGCCTTGACCATGCGCGCCGAGAGATCGATGTCGACGAGGCGCGGCTGGTGGCCGTCAAAGGCGGTGTAGGGCCCGGCCGGATCGAGCTTCACGGCATCAAATCCCTGCTCGACATATTCCGCCGCGCAGGCCGCCGCCAGTTCGGGGTCGTTGTAGACGTTCCTGTCGCCGGCCTCGTCGACATAGACGCTGCCTTCATGCGGGTAGAGATAGGTGTAGCTGCGCAGGGTCTCGTGCACCTGGCCGCCGAGCAGCTTGTAGACCGGCTTGTTCGCTTCTTTGCCGATGATGTCCCAGCACGCCATCTCGAGCGCGGAGAAGCAGCCCATGCCGGAAACGTCCGGGCGCTGCGTGAAGCCCGACGAGTAGCAGCGGCGAAAGAGGTTCTCGATGTCGTGCGGGTCGCGGCCGATCAGGTAGCGCTCGGCCATGTCCTCGATCATGCGCGCGGTGACGTGCGCGGAGAACGTGGCGTTGTAGGCTTCGCCATAACCGACGACGCCGCCATCGGTCGTCAGCTTGACGAAGATGAAATAGCGCCCGCCGATGCCGGGCGGCGGGTTGCCAACCACGAAGGTTCTTACGTCGGTGACTTTCATTCTTGTTCCCCTGTCGTCACGCCGAATTGTCTTCCAGGACCATCGCCGCGCCCTTGGCGCCGGTGACGATGGAGGCTGCGTTGGTGTTGCCGGAAATGTTGTCCGGAAAGATCGAGGCGTCGATGATGCGCAGGCCGGGCACACGATGCACTCTCAACCTGGCGTCCACGACCGACCGGTAGGGGTCTGGTCCCATCCGGCAGGTCGAAACCGGATGATAGACCGTTCCAGAGCGTCTGCGGAAATCCGCGACCAGATCCTCGTCCGACATAACCGAAGGCCCTGGAACGACCTCTTCGGCGATGAATTCCGCCATCGCGGGCATGGAGGCAATCTTTCGGACGAACTTCACCGCAGCAAGCATCTCCGACACGTCCTTTTCGGTGGAGTAGGCGTTCGCCACGATCCTGGGCTGAACCAGCGGATCGGTCGAGCCGATCATGATCGAGCCGCGGCTGGTCGGATGGCAATTGGACAGACCGATCGAGAAGCCGGCCCACGGATCCGGACTCAGGATCGGGCGCTCGCCGCTTTTCGGAATGACCGTCGAAAAGGCCTGGAAGTACAGCTGCATGTTGGGGCGTGCCTGACGCTCGTCTGTGCGGAAAAAGCCGCCACCCTGGTTCATGCTCATCGAAAGGGGACCGTCGCGCCGCACAAGGTAGCGCGTACCGACCATCAGCTTGCCCCACCACGGCCGCAGGATCTGGTTCAGCGTCGGCTGCGTGGCCCGGTAGGTGTAGTTGATGCCGAGATGGTCCTGGAGATTGGCCCCAACATGGTCGTTTGCGTGGATCACGGGAACGCCAAGGCCGGACAGCAGGCCCGCCGGACCGATGCCCGAAAGCTGCAAAAGTTGCGGCGTGTTGACCGAGCCACCGCACAGGATCACCTCGCGCGCCGCCCACGCACTCACGTCATGCCCGTTCTGGCGATAGGAGATACCGGCGGCGCGGTTGCCCTTGAACAGGATTTTCGTGGCCAGTGCGCCCGTCTCCACTGTCAGATTGGCGCGCTTCATCGCCGGGCGCAGGAAGGCGCGTGCCGCCGACATGCGCCTGCCGTCCTTTGTGGTGATCTGATAGATGCCGACGCCTTCCTGCGCGGCGCCGTTGAAGTCCTGGTTCAGCGGCAGCCCCGCCTGCTGGCCAGCCTTGAGAAAGTGTGCACAGAGCGGATGGACATTGGCGCGGTTGTCCGTGACGTGCACCGGGCCGCCGACGCCACGATACGCATCCTCGCCCGCCTGGTTGTGCTCGATGGCGCGGAACAGCGGCAGCAGGTCTCGATAACTCCAGCCGGGATTGCCGGCGGCAGCCCATGCATCGAAATCTTCGCGCTGGCCGCGGACCCAAACCATCGCGTTGATGGAGCTGGAGCCGCCGAGAAGCTTTCCGCGCGGCCAGTGGTCGACATTGCCGGCGAGCCCCGGATCGGGCTCGGCCTTGTAGTTCCAGTTGACCCGGGGATCGAAGAATGTCTTGCCGTAGCCGAGCGGCATCTGCACGTAGAACCGACGATCCGTACCGCCCGCCTCGAGCAGCAGGATGGAATAGCGTCCGTTCTCCGAAAGCCGATCGGCGACGACCGATCCGGCCGAGCCCGCGCCGACGACGATGAAATCATAAGTCAGCATGGAATGGGTGAAGTCCCCGACGAAAGCCGATCTCGGCGGACACTAGACGCGGACCAGCATCCGATCACACCCGGCTTGCGTCATGCCTTATGAGAAAAGCGACCGAAACGGCAGACTTGCCTGCCTCGTTGACGCGGAAGCCGGCGAACGGTAGGCGGATCGCTGGGTGCCGGCGGAGGGAACAGCGATGGTGCACTATGCCGAAGGACGGCCGACCGGCGAGCTGACGCTGCGGACGCTTGCCATGCCGTCCGATGCCAACGCGGCGGGCGACATTTTTGGCGGCTGGGTGATGGCGCAGATGGATCTCGCCTGCGGCATCCGCGCCGCCGAGCGCGCCAAGGGCAGGGTGGTCACCGCGGCCGTCAAGGAAATGTCTTTTGCCAAGCCGATGAAGATCGGCGACACGCTGTGCATCTACACCCATGTCACCCGCGTCGGGCGCTCGTCGATGACGCTGCAGGTCGAGGCCTGGGCGCAGCGCTATCTGCAGGACCTGATGGAAAAGGTCACCGACGCGGACTTCATCATGGTGGCGCTCGATCAGGACGGCAAGCCAAAGGCGGTGCCGGTGGAGTAGGAGGGCTACTCCCCTAGGACCCCGTCAAACCGCTTCCTTGCCGCATTCACCCGGTCGGCATTTCTGCGCGCCCATTCCCCGAGCGCGTTGACCGGCTCGAGCAGTTCTCGTCCGAGGTCAGTCAACTCGTATTCGACGCGCGGCGGGATCGTCGGGAACTGTTCGCGCGAGATGAAGCCGTCGCGCTCCAGCCCCCGCAACGTCGTCGTCAGCATCTTCTGCGAGATGCCGCCCACCGCCGTCCGCAACTCGCTGAAGCGCATCCTGCCGTCGCCCAGCTTCCCCACGACCAGGACCGTCCACTTGTCGCCGACGCGCTGCAGGATACCGCTGACGGCGCGGCAGTCCTCGCTAAGGTGCATGTGACTTGGTTTCAAAAAAGTGCCTCCTTGCGCCACGTCTCGACAGTTACCTATATAGTGCCGGTATCCTTAAGTTACCAACATTCCTAAGGTGCCAGCGGATCAACGAGGTACAACCATGTCCAAAGCAAAGATAGCCGTCATCGTCGGTTCGACCCGCGCGGGCCGCTTCGCCGACAAGCCTGCCGAATGGATCGTCAAAATCGCGAATTCGCGCGGCGATGTCGAGGTCGAACTGCTCGATCTCAAGGACTATCCGATGCCCTTCTTCGCCGAGGCCACGTCGCCCGCCTGGGGCGTTTCAGAGGATGCGGTTGCGCGCAAATGGCAGGCCAAGCTTGCCGAGTTCGACGGCTTCATCTTCACCGCGGCGGAATACAACCATGCTCCTACCGCGGTCCTCAAGAATGCGCTCGATTACGCAGGTTCGCAGTGGTACCGCAAACCGGCCGGCTTCATCGGCTACGGCGGCATCGGCGGCGGCCGGGCCGTCGAGCATCTGCGCATGATCGCTGTCGAACTCCAGATGGCGCCGGTCAAGGCAGCCGTCCATATCGTCTGGGCGGACTATCTCCCGGTCGCCCAGGGCCAGAAGAAGCTCGAGGACGTGGAGCACCTCAACCAGAACGCCACCGCACTGCTCGACGATGTCGTGTGGTGGGCAAAGGCGCTTCGGGCCGCGCGTCAGGCCGAGGCCGTTACGGCCCAGGCGGCCTGATCGCTTTCAGACCATCTTTCCTCCAGGAATCAAAACAGGAGTGTCAGCCATGATGCTCCTGTATTGATTCAAGCGGCTCGGGCGAAGCGAGAGCCGTTTCAAAGACTGAATCAGGTCGTTACGATCGTGATTCCGCCAATGCGGCTAAGTGCCTGATACGGCAAAGTTTTGCTGCATGCTTTCCGGCGGAGGGTGCAACCTTTTCCTTGTGGCGTCATCCCGGAATTTGTCTTCGAGCGCAGCGAGATGCAAATATCCGGGACCCATTCCGTCACATGGCAAACCTCACGGAATGGGTCCCGGATCTCGCGGAACGCTGTCGCGTCCGCTCGCCCGGGATGACGCCCGCAGTGGCTTCGTTCTTGAGCTTACCTTACCTTACCTTACCGCGCCATGCCTCCCCGCCCGGGATGACGCCGCCAAACGCTGCTGTCCTCTCAGCGCACCGTACCGCGCCTCGCGCCGGGCAGGCGGGAAGCAAGCACCTTGTCGATCCTGCGGCCGTCGAGGTCGACCACCTCGAAGCGCCAACCCTGCGCATCGACGGTCTCGCCCGTTGCGGGCAAATGATGCATCAGTGACAGGACATAGCCGGCGACGGTCTCGTAGTCGCGATTGTCCGGCAGCTCGATGGCGAGGTAGTCACGCATCTCGTCGGCCTGCATGTACCCGGCCAGCAGCCAGGAGCCATCCGCGCGCTGGACGGCATAGGGCTCTTCCTCCTCGGCGTCGGCCCGGAACACGCCCGTGATCGCTTCCAGGATGTCGGCTGGTGTCACGATGCCTTCGAAGTGCCCATACTCGTCGTGCACGAGCGCCATCGGCACCTCGGATTCCTTGAGTGTCGACAGAACGTCCAGTGCGTCGGCCTGGTCATGCACGATGAGAGCGGTACGCACGTGCTTGCGCAGGTCGAAAGGACGCCCCGCCAGCAGTGCCGAAAGCACATCGCGGGTCTGTATGACGCCGACCATGGCATCCACGGAGCCTTCGCTGACCGGGAGGCGTGAATGCTGCGTTTCCATAAGCGCCTTGCGGCCCGTCGCCTCGTCCCACTCCAGGTTGAGCCAGTCGATCTCGGTGCGCGGCGTCATCACGGCGCGCACCGCGCGGTCGCCCAGTCGCATCACGCCCGCGATCATGCGTCGTTCGTCGGATTCGATCGTGCCGTGATGCTCTGCCTCGGCAACCAGCATCTTGATCTCTTCGTCGGTGACTTTTTCCTCGGACTGCCCGGACTGGCCCAGCAACCGAAGCACCAGCCGACCTGAAATGTCGAGCAGCCAGACGAGCGGCGCGGCCACGATCGCCAGTATGGTCATGGTCGGGGCCACCTTCGCGGCAATCCCCTCGGGATCGCGCAGGGCAATTTGCTTGGGAACCAGTTCACCGATGATCAGGGACGCGTAGGTGATCATCGCGACGACCAGGCCAACGCCAAGTGCGTCCGCAGCGCCGTCAGGCAGCCCGAGCGCCAGCAGCGACCCGGAAAGTCGTTGGCCAAGCGTCGCGCCTGAAAAGGCGCCCGAGGCAACGCCGACCAGCGTGATCCCGATCTGTACCGACGACAGGAATTTTCCTGGATTGGCGCCCAGCGCCAGCGCCTGTCCCGCGCCCTTTACGCGGCGCTCCACCATGGCCTTGAGCTTTGCCGGGCGCGAGGAGACGACGGCGAGTTCGGACATCGCCAAAAGGCCGTTGACGCAGATGAGGACGACCAGGATTCCGATTTCGACATAAAGCATGGCGGCTCATTAGCATCCACGGGGCTTTATGGAAAAGACTTCGCCACATTTTCGTTCCCGATTCAGGGTTGCGAGGCTGCCAGCACGCCCAGGCTGATTGTTCCGTCGGTCACATAGAGGTCGCCGCCGCCATTGCGGCCATGATCCGTCGCGCCGACGCCAGCGATGTGCGAGACGGAGACGAGCGCGCCAGCTGCGCCGAGGCCGGCGATGATGCCGTTGCGTTCGGCATCGATGTCAGGGGCGATGTGATGGGTGATCTGGCCCGTATCGTGGCTGAGGCCGACACCCCTGTCGAAGCTTGCTGCACCGAGCCAGACCGGTCTGCCGTCGCTGCCTGTCTGGTCTGTCTGCCAGAAGCGGACGTGGTGGCGCGTGTCGGCGCTCTTGCCTGCCGGTTTTTCGAAGGCGAGGTCCTGCCGGCGCCCCGCGAATGTCAGAGTGCTGACAGGTGCATCGACATACGGTCTGTCCAGCACCACGCTTTCACCGATCTCGATGGCGGTCCGCCAGGTCAGTGCATCGGCGGGGTGCCACCCGGCCGATGAGAAGGCATGGATCAGATCGCCTTTGGTGCCGATCAGCCCGACATTGATTGGATCTCCGGGAATGCCCTGCGGTGTTGCGGTCACGAATGTCGGGAATGACAATGCAAGCCGTTCATCGCGCAGGGTCCAGAATTCCGGCGCCAGCATGTAGGCGAGCCCGAGATAGCCAAGCGTCGTCACCGTGACGAATTTAGCCGTTCGCCGGGACAGGCCTCGCCGCGATCGCCTCGGGTTTCCAACCGGCGTCATGACTGCACCCTAGCGAAGGCGCGGCATGGGGCAAGCCGCCTATTTGCAGGCGATGTGGCCGTTGCGGCGCTGCATGATGTCGAAGTGGAAATGGTCGGCGTGATCGGCATTGTAGCCGGGACCAAGGACCGTGGTGAAATAATCGCAGCCGTCGGCGCGCACCGTGTTCAGGAAGCCGCGCTGGCGAAAGGCGAACCAACCCGGCTTGCGCACGTCGATGTCCTTCCCGTTGTTGAGCTCGATGCGCATCACGTCGAGCGCATTGCCGACCGAGTGCTGAGACGGCTTGCCACGCGAGCCGCGGATGTTGCGGCAGGAGTAGCTCGACCCCTGATGGATGGTCTTGACACCCGACCAGTATTTGCGGCGCGCGGTCGGCACCAGCTCCTTCCGGGTCCATCGCGAGAAGGTCGCCGCCATGGCGCAGCTTAGCGTGGCCGCCGGCTTCATCTGGACACTGCCGATCGCAGAAATCTCTACCGGGTGGTCGACACGGCAGGCGCCGCCGTCGTCGATTGGCGCGAGGTCGCGATAAGTTACCCCGAGGCTTTCGAGATCCTTGCGGCAGTCGACTTCGGTTTGCGGAATATACAGAGACGGTTCGGCGGATTCGGCGGGCGGGTCGAGCCGAGGATAGCCTGCGAGGTAGGGATCCGAGGGTACGAGAGCCTGCAGACCCGGCCGGGGCACGGCGGCCGTCTGGACGCCGATGTCGACGTCCGGCCGCAGCGTCATGACACTGTCCGTCGTGCAGGCGGCAAGGGCTGAGATGGCCAGAAGGACGGCGCTGCACAGACCGGCAGCACGCAGCCGAGATCGATTTTTACGCATTACCGGCTTTCCCGACACAACAGCCGCAGAAAATAGGCCTGAAGCGTAAACGAATGGTCAGCAGGTCGCGGTCACGGCGGCAGCACGGTCACTGACAAAAGGCTCCGCCGTTCTGTCGCGGCGCCAGGTCGAAGTGAAGATGCGTCGCGTGGTCGGCATCGCTGCCCGGTCCGAGAACCGTCTTGAATGGCCCGCAGGCGGCCGTGCGGATCTTGGCCAGGACCTGTCCCGCCTTTTCGCCGGGATCGGGCTTCACGTCGATGGCGGTGCCGTCGGTCAGCGTGATACGCGCGATATCAAGCGCATTGCCGAAGGCATGTTCCGACAGCTTGCCAGTACCGCGGCGGGGCCTGCAGACATAGGCGGATGCCTGCGCGATCGACTTGACCCCGTGGCCATAGGTGTCCTTCACCGCCGTTTGGATGACCGATGTCGTGAACCTCGCCATCGTCTCGGCGACAGCGCAGTCCATGAGAGCGGCGGGTTCCAACACTATCCCACTGCCCAGCGACCGCACGGATACGGGATAGGGCAGCGAGCATCCGTCTGCACTGGATTCGGCCGGACGCTCCTCGAATTCGACTCCCAGGCTGCGCAGTTGCGCGCGGCAGGCGGTCTCATCGGCAGGCAGCTCCGATGCCACGATCCGCGCCAACCTTACATCCGGTTCGAACGTGCTTTCTTCACTCTCTTCGGGTTTGGGGGACAGGCTGTCCGCCCTATCCTCGTCGAGGATGGGCGCCTGGGTTGGAAGCGGGGCGCTCTGCGGTGTCTGCTTCTTAGCCTGCTCCACTTCGGAACGGGGCCTTGCCTCCGGGACCGGTACGTCTGCGACAGCGGGCTCAGGAACCTGCTTTTCCGAGGCAGGCTCGTTGGCCGCCGGGACCGGAACCGTTTCCGGCAGGCTTGGCGACTGCGTAAGTCCGGGCGACGCCAAGGCTGCCAACGCGGTGGTGAGGGCCGCGACGCGCAGGATGGCCACGCATTGTGCTGGGATCATAACGCTCAACGCCGCCGCTGCCGCGACGGTTGCATGGGCTGCATGGCAGGCTCGGGACCTTGGCCAGCAGGCCACTCAAGCGCCGATCGCCTCCAGCCCTTCTTCGAGCCAGTCGCCCAGCATCGGCATGCCCATCAGGTATTTGTAGGTCCGCTTGTTGCCGCGCTCGCGCGCCGCGGCGACCGCTTCTGCCCATTCCGACGCGTCATAGTCGCCCCTGCCGATCCACATAAGGGCAATCAGTTCAGCCGCCTCGTCCACATTGAGATCGGCGATCAGTTCGCGCAGCTCCTCGGCGATGAGGTTTTCCGATTTCTCCTCGGCCAGTCCGTCGTGATGGTGATTGTCCTTGGACTGGGCGTCGAGCTCGACCTCATGTTCATGACCGTCGGCATAGTCGTCGTTCACTGCGGCGCTGATGGCGTTCGCCTTCTCGATGAACAGGCGCACCGTATCGGGGCCGATGGTGAGATCCCATTCCTTGTCGCGCCGCTTCTGCACCGATTTCCTCCAAGGATTTTCACCCATGATAGCGAAATTGCGGGTGGGGTCATCTCCAAAGACGTCGCACCCGTTCGGTTCGGTCGCGCATTGACAGGCCATGCAGGTCGCCCGAAATGAGACCCCCCTTCAACTCCAGCCCGGTTGCCTTCATGGACATGCTCCTCTCCCCTCGCGTGCTTCCTATCCTGCTGCTCATTGCCTCCAACGTGTTCATGACCTTTGCGTGGTATGGACATCTCAAGTTCACGGCGTCGCCGCTCTACATTGTCGTGCTCGCTTCCTGGGGCATCGCATTCTTCGAGTATTGGCTGGCGGTGCCGGCAAACCGCATCGGCCACTCGGTCTATTCGGCGGCCGAGCTGAAAACGATGCAGGAGGTCATCACACTGGTGGTGTTCGTCCTGTTTTCGGTGTTCTATCTCAAGGAGAGCATCACCTGGAACCACGTCGCCGGCTTCACCCTCATCTGTGGTGGGGCCGCGCTGATCTTCCGGGCCTGATGTATCCAGCCATGGCGGCGAAACTGTTCGCCGTCGGTGCCAGTGTTCGTCATTGATCATACCGTTCCAGGAGGACGACCCATGAATGCCCGTCTCAAGATCGCCTTGGCCTGTCTTGCCCTCGCCGTTCCGCTCTCCACGATCCCGGCTTACACAGCCGGGAGCGGCGGAGATTCCGTCCCGGAATGCAAGAAGGGAGAGGTTTACGACAAGGTCAGCAAGAAATGCGTGAAGCAGAGCAGCGATGGCTCGATCGACGATGACAGCCTCTACTCGACCGGCCGCCAACTCGCTCTGGGAGGGCGCTACGAAGAGGCGATCACGGTCCTCAGCCTGGTCGCCGACAAGGATGACCCGCGCATCCTCAATTATCTCGGCTATTCCCACCGAAAGCTCGGCCGCGTTCTCGTCGGTCTCGGCTACTATCAGGAGGCGCTGCGCGTCGACCCGGACTACACGCTGGTTCGCGAGTATCTCGGCGAGGCGCACCTGCAGCTGGGCGACGTAACGGCCGCCCGCGGTCAGCTTACGGAAATCGAGAAGCGTTGCGGCACGGCCTGCGACGAATACGCGACATTGGCCGCGCAGATCGACGCCTACGTAAAGGGCTGACGGGAAACGTCAGGCACCTGTCGCGCGTCAGTCGGCGCGCGACAGGCGCACGATGGCGCCGGGGTTCTCGTCCGTGAGCAGCCATACGGCGCCGTCGGGGGCGACGTTCACGTCGCGAATGCGACCGAATTCGCCCTCGAACATGCGCTCCTCGCCCACGATGGCCGCATTCTGGTCGCGGTCGAGCCGCGACAGCAGAGAAAACTTCAGTGAACCGACCAGGAGGTCGCCTTTCCATTCCGGAAACATCTCGCCCTGGTAACTGGCGAGGCCCGATGGTGCGATTGACGGGTCCCAATAGTGCAGCGGCTGCTCATAGCCTTCCGCTGTCGTGCCAATGCCGATCCTGGTGCCAGAGTAGTTTACACCGTAGGAGATGACCGGCCAGCCGTAATTGGCGCCCGATTCCGGTGCGTTGAGTTCATCGCCGCCCTTGGCACCATGCTCGTTGATCAGGAGCGCGTTGGTGACCGGGTCGAAGATGGCGCCCTGCGGGTTGCGGTGGCCGGTGGACCAGATCTCGGGAAGGCCGCCTTGACCGTCGGGGAAGGCGTTGCCGGCCGGGATCGATCCGTCGTCGTTTATGCGCAGCACCGAGCCGGCGTGATCCTGGGGATCCTGCGACCTCTTTCCGTCTCCTCGATCGCCCGTGGTGATGAAAAGCGTCCCATCGGGATGAAAGACGAGGCGCGAACCGAAATGCTGGCCTGCGCTCGTCTTGCGCGCCATCGAGAAGATCGTCTCGACGTCCTCCAATCGCGCCGTTGCGCCGTCCCGCACAAGCCTGGCGCGTGCAACCGCGGTACCGGCGCCGCCGTCACCGGGCTGCGCGTAGGAGAAAAAGAGAAGGTTGTTTTGCGCGAAGCGCGGATGGGCAACGACGTCAAGTAATCCACCCTGGCCGCGGGCCGAGACTTCCGGCACCCCGTCGACAGGATCAGACAATGCGCCGTCCGCGAAAATGCGCATCCGGCCCGGCTTTTCCGTCACGACCGCCGCACCATCGGGCAGGAAGTCGAGACCCCAAGGATTCTCAAGTCCTTGGGCGATGGTGTCGGCTTGGATCACCACGGTCTGCGTGGCAAAGTCTCCGCCTTTCGAAGCATGGCTGCACGAGGCGGAGACGATCACAGCGGCGACGAGGGATGAGGTCAGGAGAGGTCTTTTCATTGTCATGGCATGTCAGCTAGGTTGCTGCGCCGAGCCGACAAGCGCGATGCCACCGCAGTTGTCCCGATCAACGGACAATTCTGATCACGTACGCGTGATGGCGGACATGGTCGGGCTCGGCGGGCTCGCTGCCTTGGCAACGGCGAAACTTCCGTCCTGACTGCCTGCTGACCCTGAAAATACCGACTTATATGGCCGCGGACCGATTCTTTTGACGTGAAAATCGGCGCAACGTTGCTATATTGTGCGAAATTGAGCTGAGAACGGTTCGACGCCAAGGCTGCCGGACCGTTTTCTTTTTTTGCCTGCCCCGCCCGGTTTGCGCCGTGGTGGGCGGGCCATTTGGACGAAAGGCCGATTGCGATGAACAAGGTCCCGATGACCGCCAACGGATTCGAGGCTCTCAAGGAAGAGCTTCGCTGGCGCCAGCAAGAGGAGCGCCCGCGCATCATCGCGGCGATCTCCGAAGCGCGTGCCCATGGCGATCTGTCGGAAAACGCCGAATATCACGCAGCTAAGGAATCGCAGAGCCACAATGAGGGCCGCGTGCACGAGCTCGAGGATCTCGTGGCGCGTGCCGAAGTCATCGACATCTCGAAGCTGTCCGGTTCTAAGATCAAGTTCGGTGCGACGGTTGAACTCGTCGACGAGGACACCGAGGAAACCAAGACCTACAAGATCGTCGGCGACCAGGAAGCCGACGTGAAGTCGGGCCGTATCTCGATTTCGTCACCGATTGCGCGTGCGCTGATCGGCAAGGAAGTCGGCGAGACGATCGAGGTCAACGCACCTGGAGGGCCGCGCGGCTACGAGGTCGTCAACGTCCGCTTCATCTGAAAGGGCGCCGCGCGGGCTTACGTGAACGAACGGAACGGGGAAACGGTTACGCGATATCGACCAGGCCTTCGCTCTTGACCGGGCGGATGGTGAGCGCGGTGCGCACCGTGTCGACATTGGGCGAGGAGGTCAGTTCCTCGATGACGAAGGTCTGGAACGTTGCGAGGTCCGGCGCCACGCAATGGAGCATGAAGTCGGACTCGCCGGACACCATCCACGCATCGCGCACGATGCGCCAGCCGCGGGTGCGTTCGGCGAAGGCCTTGAGCTCGCTGTCGGCCTGATGGTTTAGCCCGACGAGGCAGAAGGCCACGACATCCATGCCCAGCGAGGGGCCGTTCAGGATCGCGCGGTATCCCTTGATGATCCCGGCCTGTTCGAGACGCCGCACCCTGCGCAGGCAGGGCGGAGCCGATACACCAACTCGCCTTGAAAGTTCGATGTTGGTGATGCGGCCGTCATCCTGCAGTTCGCGCAGGATCTTCCAGTCGATCTGATCGAGCTCGGCCTTGAGTGGCATGAAATGTCCCGGACTGGCGAGTGAACGTCGCGATGCTGTCATCCGTTCATAGGAAGGAAGGTGGCGGCTCCGCAAGTCGGCAATTTCGGCTTGGGTGGGAAGGCTGGAGGCGCGACGCTTTCCCGGGGACGGCGGGCATGCCCGCCTTGCTGCGATTGGGCGCAGCACCTAGATTAGGAGCCAAGGGGGAGGGGTGGCGCGAAAGGCGCTGTCCCGTCGCTTCAGCCGGCTCAAAGCCAAGTCTCGGAAGTTGAGAGAAATGTCTACAATCCATGCGCCTGTCGTCATAATCGGGTCCGGGCCTGCCGGCTACACGGCGGCAGTCTATGCCGCGCGCGCCATGCTCCGGCCCATACTGATCGCCGGCCTTCAGCAGGGCGGCCAGCTCATGATCACGACGGATGTCGAAAACTACCCGGGCTTCGCCGAGCCCATCCAGGGTCCATGGCTGATGGAGCAGATGCTCAAGCAGGCGCAGCATGTCGGAACGGAGATCGTCAGCGACATCGTCACCGAGGTTGACGTCAACGCGCGACCGTTCCGGATCATGACGGATTCCGGCACGCTTTATACTGCTGACGCGGTCATCATCGCCACCGGCGCGCAGGCGAAATGGCTCGGCATACCGAGTGAGGACATCTACAAGGGCTTTGGCGTCTCGGCCTGCGCCACCTGCGACGGCTTCTTCTATCGCGGCAAGGATGTGGCCGTCATTGGCGGCGGCAATTCGGCAGTCGAAGAGGCGCTCTATCTCTCGCATCTCGCCAAAAGCGTCACCGTCATTCATCGTCGCAATGATTTTCGCGCCGAACGCATCCTGCGCGAGCGGCTGATGAAGAAGGAGAATGTGCGCGTCATCTGGGACACGGTGGTCGACGAGATCACCGGTCGGCCCGGAAAGGCGCCGATGCCGCCCTCGGCCGACGGGCTGAAGCTGCGCAATATCGCAACCGGCGCAGTTTCCCACCTGCCGGTCGACGGCGTGTTCGTCGCCATCGGCCATGCACCGGCGGTCGAGCTGTTCGTCGGCAAGCTCAAGCAGAAGCCGAACGGCTATCTGTGGACCGCTCCCGATTCCACGCGCACCGACGTGCCGGGCGTGTTTGCGGCGGGCGACGTGACAGACGATGTCTACCGACAGGCGGTGACTGCTGCCGGCCTCGGCTGCATGGCGGCGCTCGAGGCGGAGAAGTACATAGCCAGCCTCGAAGAACATCGCGAGGCTGCAGAGTAGACAGACCGGGCGGCAACCGGATAGACCGGCATCTACGAAGTCGGCAGAGACCGAGGGGAACAAGAGCACAATGGGGCTCGACTGGGATAAGCTCCGCGTGTTTCACGCCGCGGCCGAGGCAGGCTCGTTCACGCATGCCGCCGAGACGCTGCGCCTTTCACAGTCCGCCATCTCGCGCCAGGTCAGTGCGCTCGAGCACGATGTCGGTGTGCCGCTGTTCCATCGCCATGCTCGTGGACTGGTGCTGACCGAGCAGGGTGAGATCCTGTATCGCACGGCCCACGACGTGCTGATGAAGCTGGAAAACGTCAAGTCGCGGCTGAGCGAGGCCAAGGACCGTCCCTCCGGCGTCCTGCGGGTGACGACTACAGTCGGGCTTGGTGCCGGCTGGCTCACCGAGCGCGCGCCGGAGTTCCTCGACCTCTATCCCGATATCCAGCTCCAGCTCATCCTCGCAAACGAGGAACTCGACCTGACGATGCGCCAGGCTGACTGTGCGATCCGGTTGCGTCAGCCGCAGCAGCCCGATCTCATCCAGCGCCGTCTGTTCACCGTGCATTTTCACCTTTTTGCCTCCCCGTCCTATGTCAGCAAGTTCGGCAAGCCCGAGAAGATTTCCGATCTCAAGCATCATCGGATCGTGACATTTGGCGTTCCGGTGCCGACCCATCTCAGCGAACTCAACTGGCTGGAGACAGTCGGCGATTTCGAGAGCGGAAACCGCGTGGCCAATCTGCAGATCAACGACATCCTGTCGATCAAGCGCGCCGTTCAGCGTGGCGCCGGCATTGCCATGCTGCCGGACTACATCATCGACAAGGACTCGGGCCTGATCCAGTTGCTGCCCGAGACTGAGGTGCCGTCCTTCGATACCTATTTCTGCTATCCGGACGCGATGAAGAACCAAGCCAAGCTGCATGTTTTCCGCGACTTCGTGATCTCCAAGGCGCGGAACTGGTCCTACTGACGGGTCTCTCCCGCCATGGACAGCAGCAGGAGGACGGATCGCGGCCTGTCGTATCCGCCGGTGAGCAGCCACGAAATCAGGCCAGCGACAACGCCTGGCGCGCCCAGAAAGAAGAGGATGCTGCCGCCAATCGCCAAGGGTTTTCGCATCGTTTCGTCACCCGCATATTTAGCAGATGAGCCCGGGCATCGATCTGGCGCGGCTTCGTGGGCCTGCGTTTTGTGTCGTGTCTCGACAATCTAAGAAATCATTGTACCACAGCGCTTGTTTTTTTGCATGGGAGCCTTGCAATGATCTTGCTTGTTTGCTGTGCAGTCTCCGCCTAGATATTGATCATCTCAAGGGCGCGTTTCTCCTCCCATTAGCGCCCTCGAGTGTTCCCCTCTGGAGGTTCAGCCTTTACAGGCACTTCCAATCAAACTCAGCCGGGTCTTTCAGATCCGGCTTTTTTGTTTGTCGGACGGCGTATGGAGGGTTTCGCGCCAGTTTGACCCAAGGGTCTACACTGGAGCCGCGTGCACTGCATTTCCTGCTCTCGGGATGAAAATATGTGCAGAGCTCCCTTTTGCCCACACGCGAGGCGCTCGCGTCACATATAGAGCGACTCGTCGTCCATGCCGGCGTATAGGCCGGCAACCTGCTCGCCATAGCCGTTGTAGATCTGCGTCGGCACCCTCTCGCCAGTGTGAAGCACCCGCTCCGTCGCCTGGCTCCATCGCGGATGCGGGACGTCCGGGTTCACATTGGCCCAGAAGCCGTATTCGCTGGGCTGGATCGCTTCCCACAAGCTCACGGGGCGCTCTTCGACGAAGTCAATCTTGCGGATCGATTTGATCGACTTGAAGCCATACTTCCAAGGCAATGCGACACGCAGCGGGGCGCCATGCTGCCTTGCGACGGGCTTGTCGTATGCGCCCGTGACCATGAAGGCGAGGTCGTTTGCGGCCTCGGCCATCGAGACTCCCTCGATGTAGGGCCAAGGGTAGAGGAAGCTGTTCTGGCCGGGCGCCATCTCCGGGTCGAGAAAGGTCTCGAAGCGAAGGAATTTTGCCGATGCCTGAGGCCTGGCAATATCCAAGAGCGCCTTCATCGGAAAGCCACTCCAGGGTATGGTCATGGACCATGCCTCGACGCAACGATGGCGATAGAGCCGAGTCTCGAGGGGAATCCTTCGCACAAGATCGTCGATGCCGATGGTGATCGGCGTTTCCACAAGCCCGCCGATGGCAATTTCCCACGGCCGCGTTCGCAAGGCCTGCGCTGCCTCGGCGATTTCCTTCTGCGTCCCGTATTCGTAGAAATTGTTGTAGTTGGCGTTGATGTCTTCCGGCGTGAGGTCACGGTCGAGCGTGTAGGCCTCGTTGCGCCTGGCGGGGTAGAGGTCTGCGGTCGGGTCCGCATCCTGGGCATGCCCGCTGCGAATTCCTGCCACCACCGCACCCGCCGAAAGGGCGCCCAGCCCCATGCTCCTCATCAGCGTGCGGCGGTTCAGATACACCGCTTCGGGCGTTGCCAGAGTGTCGGCGATCGCCCAGGACGGGCGGCGGTGAATATTGGCCATGGCAGCTCACCCCGTAAAAAGCGCCGACTGTACGCGCCGCGTCCGCGATGACAATTCAAATTGCATCACGTTCATGTGCCAAAGGACGGCCATGGCCCGCTTCGATCGGCTCGTCGCTATGCGGCCTTGACGCCGGCCTGGTTCAGCGCCTCCTCGGCCAGTCGGCCCGTCAATTCGGCCATGTGATCGAACGAAGCCCTGAAGCTGGCAACGCCGGCGGTTGCGGAACGCAGTTCGACGATGAGGCCACCGATCTCGGACTGCGGCATGGTCGCCTCCACCACGTCCCATCCCCGCCAGCCGGGACGTGAATCGTAACCGAGAATCTGGCCGCGGCGCTGCGGCACGATACCGGTTATGCGGGCGGTCGCGTCCGAGGGGGTGACGATCTCCACTTTCATGACGGGTTCGAGCAGCACGGGCGCGCAGGCGTCCATGCCTTCGCGCATCGCAAGTTTCGCCGCCATCTGGAACGCCATGTCCGACGAATCCACGGAATGATACGAGCCGTCCGACAGGTTGACGGCGATGTCGACCACCGGAAAGCCGAGGGGCCCCGACTTCAGATAGTCGCGCACGCCCGCCTCGACCGACTGGATATACTGCTTGGGCACCACGCCGCCGGTGATCGTATTGGTGAACTGGAATCCGGAACCGCGCGGCAGCGGCTTGATCTCGATGACGACGTCGCCGAACTGCCCGTGGCCGCCCGACTGCTTCTTGTGCCGGCCGCGCTGCTGTGTTGGCTTGCGGATCGTCTCGCGGTAGGGAATGGCCGGCGGCCGAGCCTCGACGGCGATCTGGTTGCGGCCTTCGAGCCGTTCGAGCGTGACCCGAAGATGCATCTCGCCGTGACCGGACAGCAGGGTTTCGCCGGTGTCCTGGCTATGGCTGACCCAGAGCGACGGATCCTCGTCGGCAAGACGCTGGATCGCGGCCGACATCTTTACGTCGTCCTTGCGCTCCTTGGGCCTCAACGCGGTCGAATAGACAGGCTCCGGTGGCGCAAGTACCGCCCGTTGCGCCGGCGCGGCCTTGCCGGTGCCGAGCGTCTCGCCGGTCCTGGCGCCTTCGAGCTTGCCCAGCGCCACGGTTTCGCCGGCCTTGGCAGACCCGATCTTCGTCTGCTCCCTGCCGAGCAGCCGGTAGATCCCCGAGACCCGGCAGACGGCTCCGGCGGGCAAGACCAACTCGTTGCCGTCGGCGACCGACCCCGACAGGATGCGCGCAACCGAGAGCTTGCCGCCATGGGGCGTATGAATGGTCTTCATGATCTGCACGGTGGTGTCGGCGGCTTCCGTAAGGCCGAGCCGCTTGCGCGTGGCCTCGATGTCAGGTGCATCGTGGCGGATCGCCTTCAACAGCCGCAATACGCCATTGCCTTTCTCCGCCGTGCCGATCAGCACCGGAATGACGAGGCCTTCGCGCAGGTCGGCTGCAAGATCGTCGAAGACTTCGTCGCGGGGCGGCGGAATCTCTTCGAGGAGTTGCTCCAGCAGCTGGTCGTCATGGTCGGCAAGCGTTTCCAGCATCGAAAAGCGGGCCTCGACCTCGCGCGCCCGTTCATCGTCCGGAATGTCGCTGACCTCGCTCTCGGCATGCTCGCGGTAAATGTAGGCACGCTCCAGGGCGAGGTCGATGGCCCCAACGACGATGCCGTCGCGGCGCAGCGGAATCTGGCGCAACAGGAGCGGCGTCTCGCTTGCCGGCTGCAACAGCTTCAACGTGTCGCGCACGCCCGCCGCGATCTTGTCGACCTTGTTCAGGAAGAGAAGGCGCGGGATGCCGAGGTCTTCCAGCTTGCGCATGATCAACTGCAGGGCAGGAATCTTCTTTTCGTCGGCTTCCGCCACGACGATTGCCGCGTCGCAGGCGGCAAGTGCGGGTTCAGCTTCAAAAGCGAACTCGACGGAACCGGGACAGTCGACAAAAGTCAGTTGCTCGCCCATGAAATCAACGGTGGCGACCGTGGCTTCCACGCTCATCTGGTGGGCGCGCGCTTCCGGCGAGTGGTCGCCCACGGTGTTGCCCGAGGCGACGGGGTTTTGTCGGGGGATCGCGCCGCAGCGCGCCAGAATGGCTTCAAGAAGAGTGGTCTTGCCGCTTGCGAAGGGACCGACAATGGCAATGCATTTCGGTCCCGAACGCCTTCCTCCGGCGCGATGTCCCATGACTGACCTCCACTCAGGCGTTTTCCTCCAGAGCGGCGGCCGGCCTGTCGACCGTCGCAAGCGGGGCGTTGCTGTCGACGCCACCTGCCATATGCATGGTCACATGTGTTGGCCGGCAGGGCAAGTACGACGGCCGGGCCGAGCGTGCTGCAGTGCACTCCGCTCGTGTTCGCCAGGCACTCACTGCCGCAATGAAAGGGCGACTGCCCCTGGCGGTGCATTCCACTCTGCTAGGCAACATCCACCAAGGGTCTGACCTTGGCGGGAACGGTGGCGGAGGCAGGTTCACCCCGCGCGCCGCCCATTTTCCGTTCAGTGCGTGGCGCTCACCTGGGTGGCGCTGACCCTAGCTCAGTGACGCCGTGAAGCGCTGGATGCGCGTGCAGGCCTGCTCGAGCAGCGTCTCCGACGTGGCGTAGGAGATGCGGAAATTCGGCCCGAGGCCGAAGGCGCTGCCGAAAACCACGGCGACACCTTCGCCTTCGAGCAGTTCGGAGCAGAAGGTCTCGTCATTGTCGATGACCTTTCCGGCCGCAGTCTTCTTGCCAATAAGCCCGGCGCAGGACGGGTAGACGTAGAATGCGCCTTCCGGTGAGGGACAGGTGATGCCGCGCGCCTGGTTGAGCATGGAGACGACGAGATCGCGGCGGCCCTGGAAGATCGCCTTGTTCTTCGCGATGAAGTCCTGCGGGCCGTTCAGCGCCTCGACCGACGCCCACTGCGCGATTGTACAGGCACCCGAGGTCTGCTGGCCCTGGATCATGTCCATCGCCTTTAGAAGCTCGAGCGGCCCGGCCGCATAGCCGATGCGCCAACCGGTCATGGCATAGGCCTTCGACACGCCGTTCATCGTCAGCGTGCGGTCATAGAGGTTCGGCTCCACCTCGGCGATGGTCTTGAACTTGAAGTCGCCATAGGTCAGGTGTTCGTACATGTCGTCGGTCAGCACCCAGACATGGGGGTGGCGCATCAGGACCGCGGCGATTTCCTTCAGCTCCAGCTCGGTATAGGCGGCACCGGAAGGGTTCGATGGCGAGTTGAGGACAAGCCACTTCGTGCGCGGGGTGATCGCCTTTTCCAATGCCTCGGCCTTGAGCTTGAAGCCGTTGGCAGCGGTTGTCTCGGCGAATCTCGGCTCCCCGCCGCAGAGCAGAACCATTTCCGGATAGCTGACCCAGTAAGGCGTGGGGATGACGACCTCGTCGCCGGGGTTGAGCGTCGCCATGAAGGCGTTGAACAGGATCTGCTTGCCGCCGGTGCCGACGATCGTCTGCGCGGGCGTGTAGTCGAGATTGTTCTCCCGCTTGAACTTGGCGGCAATCGCCTCGCGCAACGGCACGATGCCTGACACCGGCGGATACTTCGTCTCGCCACGACGGATGGCATCGATGGCGGCATTCTTGATGTTGTCGGGGGTGTCGAAATCAGGCTCGCCGGCACCGAGCCCGATGATGTCGCGGCCTTTCGCCTTCAATTCGCGAGCCTTTTGCGTGACGGCGATGGTCGCCGAGGGCTTTACGCGGGAAAGGGCGTCGGCAATGAAGGCCATGACACAATGTTCTCCAAAACGGGGTGCGCCATCCTGTGGAGGCGGAGTTCCTGAGTTTACCGGCAGTGACGGACGCAGGACACCGTCGCTTCGGGCAAGCTCTATTGTCCGATCGTGATGCGAATCGCAAGCCTATGCCGAATTTCGGGTGAAATCATCGCGGCGCCTAATTCGTTAACGCCCGATAAAAGCTTGCGTGCCAGTGTCTCTCCACAATCAGGAGAAACTGCGGACGTGTCGCTCAGCATCGCCCTTGCCCACATCGTTCTGAACGATGATGGCACGTCGATCGGCGTGTGGGGACCGTTCACCCTCAAGACTGCGTTTCAGCCGATCTTTGCCTTCCGGAACGGCAAGCTTTCCATTGCAGCCTTCGAGGCGCTCGTCCGCCCCTTCCGGCATGACGTTCCCGTAGCGCCGCCGACCTTTTTCTCCACGCTTCCGGCGGTGGACCGGTTTGCCGTCGAAACGCTGACGCGGACGCTGCACCTGTTCAACGCAGCCGCATGCCTGCCGCGCGAGGCGGCGATCTTCGTGAATTTCGATCCGTCCGTCTTTATCGATCGGCAGGTCGCCGATGCCGCGCTGGCAGACATGCGCGGCGTGCTGTCGACCAGCGGAATCGACCCGCAGCGCGTGGTCTGCGAAGTGACCGAACAGAGGTCGGCCTCCCAGGAAGCGCTGTATCAGCTCGTAGCGCGGCTGAAGGCGAACGGTTTTCGCATCGCCGTGGACGACTACGGATCGGAGGAATCCGACATCAACCGGATTCGCGCGCTGCGCCCCGACATCGTGAAGTTCGATGCGCTTTGGATCACGCGGCTGATGGAGTCGGGGCCGGGTTTCGGTCTGCTGTCGGCGATGGTCGACATCTTTGCCAAGCAGGGCATCCAGACCGTGTTCGAGGGGATCGAGGAGAACTGGCAGCTCGAACTGGCCGAGAGGTCCGGCGCCTCCATGGTTCAGGGCTATGTGCTGGCACGCCCGGAAATCGCGCCGACGAGTTTTTCCTCCTTCCGAGTCGCCACCAACCTTGCTCTGGCGGAGATGCCGCAAGCCGTGGCGGCTGCGTCACATCCGGCGCAACCGTCGCATGGACGCGCCTGGAGAGCCTTTGGGCGCAGGACCGCTCATTGACGACTCCAGTCAGGCATACTCCTGCTTCGCACGCCGCCATCAATGTCGATGAAGTCGGCATCCGCTACGCCGTCATTGGCGAAGTGCGGCTGAGGACCATCTGCCAGCCGATCTTCGCGTTGCATGCGGGGGCGATCGTGCCAGTCGCTGTTCAGGCAATGGATGCGGGTTACCGAGCCGGCACGGTCCTGAAGGCTCACGAGATCATGGCGCGCCTCTCGCGTGGAGAGCGAGCCGGGCAGGGCGCCATTTTCCGCAGGCTTCATCTGCATAACCTGGCGAATGTTTCCGAAGCCCCGCTCGACCTGCACATCGCGCCAGATGCGGCGGAGACTGATGTCGGCGCCGTGACGCTTGACATGGCCCGCCTCGTCGACGAGGCGGCATCGATCGGAATCGATGCGCAGCGCCTCGTCTTCGACCTGACCGGCATGGTGTTGAGCGATCCCGCGGCGGCTGTCGAGAGCAGTACAATCCTGCGCCGCACCGGCGCCCGGATCGCGCTCGACACGGTTGCCATGGGCGGAATTGGCACGGGCGCTAATTCGCAACCCGATATCGTAAGGCTGCCGGCCCACTGGCTTCACGTCCTCGCCCGCGATCCGGCCTCGGGGCGGTTGCTGTCGAGCATGGTGGCGACGCTTCGCCGCCGCGGCATCATGGTGCAGGCGGAGGGGATCGAGTCGGCGTCTCACCTGCGCATGGCCATGGAAGCCGACGTCGACATGTTTCTAGGGTCGCTTCTGGGCGAGCCCGCCCTCGCTGGGGCCGCGTTCGACGAGGAGCCGCGGCCGGTCGCCAGCCTGCTCGGCGGCTTCGGCAACATCGTTACCCTGTTCGCGAGGTAGCTTCCGGGTCGGCCCAGACAACAAAAAAGGCGGGACAAATCCCGCCTTTCGCGCCTCTTCAGGCTGACTAGGGCATCAACGACAAAAAACTTGCAGCAATCCGCTGCTCCGGCTTTCCGTCAAGTCGTGCCCGGGCGCGCCTTGCGGCGCGGCCGTCAGTACATCCGTGACTTGCCGCGCGCCTTGTGGATCAAACCGCGGCGCGCCTGCGAAATCAGCCTGCCTTCGACAGGCTGCCAGCGGCCGACTTGCCGGTCCGGCGATCCTGTTCGATTTCGAAGTTGATCTTCTGGCCTTCAACGAGGTTCGACATGCCGGCACGCTCAACGGCCGAAATATGAACGAACACGTCAGCGCCGCCATTGTCGGGCTGAATGAAGCCAAAACCCTTGGTTGCGTTGAACCACTTTACGGTACCAGTAGCCATCTCATTTTCCTCAGCATTTGCTACGTTTTTGACCGGACATCGAACCCGGTCGGCTCTATCGAAATTTTGGGGATGGACGTGAGCAAACGCGAAAAATCGCGGACTACGGATCGATCTGCCGAAAATTCAATAGCTCCCATATAGAGTGCTTCGGCCGTTTGCACAAGGCCCATTGCACGCCGAACTCTCCGTAACGTGTAGGCGCGACAAGGCCAAGCCCTTATTTTTCGACAGCAATGCGCTATTCTGTCGAGGTCGCCGTTCCCGCGGCGGCTGGGACTTCCTTGCAAAATGGTGGAGACACTCATGAAACGAGCCCTTCTCACCATCGTGATCATGGGCATCACGGCGGATGCCCATGCGATCTCGCGCTTCAGTTCGACCAGCATGAGCTGCGCCGAGGTTCAGGAAACGATCCGGCAGGAGGGTGCCGCCATCATGCGTTACATGTCCAAGCGCACTCCCGGCCTGCCGCTTTATGGCCGCTACGTGAGCAGCAGGCAGTTCTGCGACATCGATGAACACACTGAATCTGTCGTGATCCGGGCGGGTGACACGGATCGCTGTCCGGTTCTTGAATGCAAGCTCAACGACTTCATCCAGCCTACCATGTGGCGCCGCCGGTTCTGATAGCGCTCAGAAGGCGAAGGAAGCCTGACCGCTCGGGGCGGGCGGCGGCCTTGCCGATTCCATGGTGAGCAATCTCTGTTTTGTCATCGCTCCTCCGGGCGCCGAAAAGCCTCCCAGCCTGCCGCCGGACGCAACGATACGATGGCACGGCACGATGATGGCGACCGGATTGCGTCCAAGTGCGACCCCCGTTTCGCGGGCAAGACCAGGATGGCCTGCTGCCTCCGCCAAACCGCCATAGGTGGCCGTCTCTCCATAACCCAGTGCGCGCGCGGCGTTGTAGATCGAAACGCGAAAGCCATCGACCTCCGACAGATCCACGCGGACGCCGGTAAAATCAACCCTTTCGCCCTGCGCATATCGAACAAGCAACGATGCGATGGACGAGACGTAGTCGGGCAGTTCGGCCGTTGCGGCGCGAGGGGGTCGTCCGGCCGTGGCGCGGTCTTCCACGGTCAGCCTTGCAAGTGTGGCCCCTGGATTGCGCTCGGGCAACTGCAGCCGCGTCAGGCCGCTGCTGCTCCAGGCAAGGCCTATGGCGCCCAGCGCTGTTTCGACCAGTGCAATTCCGCGGCTGTGCGTGTGCGCCTGTTCCATTGTGGCAATCCTTAACCATCTTCAGATATTTCTATCACGAAACAGGCCCAGTACAAACAAGGAACAGACCGGCCGTGCTGGCTGATAACCATGCCGCGGGCCCCCCGATCGCCGCGTCGGTCTCGTTCCTGTAGAGAAGGCTGGGCGGCACAGACAGTTTTAACGGCAGCGAGCGTGGCTTTGCCCGATTTCTCCAGACTATGTGTTTTTCTCCTTCTGGGTACAGCGGCGCTGTCCGGTTGCGTCTCGTCGGAAGAAGACACGACCATGACCTTGGCCATGGCGCCGACGTCGTCCGTGTCACTCCCCAACACCGTCTCGATCTTGCCCGTTCCATCGGCGGCCTATGCTGACGAAGAGTTTTCGGCGACCGCCGTTGTCACCGACCCGGACGCTGAAGAGACCGTCGCAGAGGCCGGGCCCCCGGAACCGGTGACGACGGCAAAGCAGGGCAGGGTGGTCGCGAAGGCATTCCCCGCTCCGCCACCGGCGCCGAAATCCGACGAGCAGGTGGCCGCGCTGAGTGTCGCGGAGCCGCCCAAGACATCGCTCGCGCAGTCGGCCTTGTCTCTGGTGAGCCTGGGTGAGCCACAATCCCCTCGGACCGAGATCGACCGGCTGATCGAGAAATATGCCGAACTCTACGACGTTCCGGTGGCGCTCGTGCGGCGTGTGGTAAAGCGCGAGAGCAACTTCCGCCCCGGCGCAACCAATCGCGGCCACTACGGGCTGATGCAGATCAAGCCGACAACCGCGCGCAGCATGGGCTACAAGGGCACGGCCCGTGGCCTGCTGGACGCCGAAACCAACCTGAAATACTCGGTCAAATACCTGCGCGGTGCCTATCTGGTTGCCGACGGCAACCACGACCGAGCCGACCGGCTCTACCAGAGCGGCTACTATTACCATGCCAAGCGCAAGGGGCTTCTGGAAGAAACCGGCCTCGGCAAGGATCGCCGCCGCCGCAAGACGTAGTCCCTGGCATGGCCGGCCGGCCCGAGCCGCATGATGTAAGGCTGCGCAAGCATCTCGACGAAGAGCTTCCGCCTGCAGTGTGGCCGGATGGCTTTCGCATGCGGGCCTTCGGTGCCGACGATGCGCCTGGGCTGCATGCGCTTCTCGCCGAAGTGTTCGACGACGGGGCGGATGGGCCCTTCGAGGCATGGTGGACGCGGCTACAGGCCGATCCCGAGTTCGACCCGGCGCTCTGTTTCCTGGTGTCCGGCCCCGATGATGTGCCTGTCGCGGCTGCGCTGTGCTGGACGACGTGCTTCATCAAGGATCTTGCCGTACGCCGCGACGCTCGGCGGCGCGGCCTGGGCACCGCGCTGATGCTGCATGTCTTCGCCGTTTTCCAAAGGCGCGGCGCGACGCATTGCGACCTCAAGACCAACCTCGTGTCCAATCCCGAGGCGGTGCTGCTCTACGCGCGGCTCGGCATGGTCGAGGTCGCCTGGGAGGGATGAGCACGTCGCCTCTCGCGGCGAATCGCGGCGCATGCGACACTGGCAAACAGACCGGCCCGACGGGCCATGCGGGGACCGCTCCATGTACCGAACTTCCGTTGTCGCAGCACTGCTTTGCCTCGCCGCCCTTGCCGCGCAAGCCGCCGGTGGCTGGTCGCGCTACGAGAACGCCCGCTACGGCTACGCGATAGAACTGCCGCCGGGCTTCTCGGCGGTGCGCGAGGCCGACAACAGTGACGGCGGTACGTCGCGTTCGACGCTGGGCAATGCGACGCTTGCCGTGTGGGGTACCAATCTTCTCGTACAAAGCTTCAGGAGCGACGTTGCCAGCCGCATCGAAAGCGCGTCCTCCGACGGCTGGGAGATCAGCTACAGGAGCGTGAAGACCAAGCGGGCGAGCTGGTCCGGCACCCGGGACGACCGCATCTTCTATGCCCATGGCGCGCCGGGCTGCGACGGGCAGGCGGCATATTTCCAGATCGAATACGACGCCGCGGCGAAGGACGATTTCGACGCGATCGTCACGCGCCTCGTGAAGAGCTTTGTCGCGCGGGGCGAGTGCCTGTAGGACGCGTGTGCGATCGGGACGGGATAAGTCTCCCCCTGTCCGTCGCGGCACTGGCGGCCGGTCCGCCCATCGCGCAGGGTGCGTCTCCAGAAACGGGAGGCGCGCCATGAAGAAGGAAATCATCGAGATACCGGTGCTGTCGCCGATGATGCGGGCGCTCGGCGTGCCCTGTTCGTCGGTGACCAGGGCCAACGGCTTCGTCTTCGTGGCGGCCACGCCGCCCGTCGACATGGCGACCGGAAAGATCGTGCGCGGCGACATCGAGACGCAGACCGAGGCGTCGCTCAAGGCCGTCAAGTTCTGCCTGGAAACCGCGGGCACCTCGCTGGACAATGTCGTGGTGGCGCGCATCTACGCGGCCAATGCGGGCTTCTACACGGCGATCAACACTGTCTACACGAAATACTTCCCGGACAATTTCCCGTCGCGCAGCTTCGTGCCGGTGGCCGGCTGGTTCATGGAGTTCGACATCGAGATCGAGGTCATGGCGGTGGCGTGAGCAAAAGCTCCGCCGCAAGCAGGGCCGCGCGTCGATTACCCGGTTTTAACCGCCGGCGTGCTTTACTTGGTCCATGAGCAAGAAGCCCGCCAAGACCAAGCCCGCCAAGGACGCCAAGCCGGCCGCACCCGCCGCGGAAGGCGCTGACACCCCAGCCGCAGGCGACACCGCCGCCGCGCCCAAGAAGCGCTCGAAGCTGAAGCTCGGGCTGATGGTGCTCGTGCCGCTGATCGTCCTTGGCGGCGGGGGCTATGCGGGCTGGGAATTCTATGTTGGCCCGACATTCTTCGGCACGGGCGCTCACGCCGACGCGGCGAAGGCCGACGGGCATGGCGACGAGGCCGCGGCACATGGCGCGGAGACGCCCGGCGAGGACGGCCACGCGGCCAAGACGGAGGGCGAGGCACATGCCGCCGAGGACGGCCATGGCGAGGCGGATCCGATAAAGGTCTCGGCGCTGCCGCTCGACATTGCCGCGGAAACGTCGGCCACCCACAGTTTTGCGATCGCGGTGCTGATCGCCGAAGAGTGCGGCGCAGTCGAGACGCCGGCGCTGAAGGCGGCGAGCGAGGCCGAGGCGCATGGCGACGGCATGCTGGTCAGCCTCTCCTGGCAGGCGGCCGCGCGCCGCACGGCGACGCTGTCGGGCAAGAACTGCGACTATCTCACCAGCGAGATCGAGATGGCCGAGCACCGGCTGGTGGCGGGAGCCGCACCGCCGAAGGACGCCGCGCCAAAGCACTGAGCCCCTGGCGCGCCGGTCACAGCCAGGCGCTTTCCCAGCCGACGATCTTTCCGTTCAGCACCAAGGGCCGCTCGACGCGCAGGCGGCGCGTGCGGTCGCGGTCGATCTCCAGGATGGTGACCAGCGGGCGCGGCGTGCACTCGATGCAGCGCCCGAAACGCAGCGCGCGCGGGTCGCGGCCCCCGCCAAAGGCGAGCACCAGGGCCGCCGCCTCGTAGAATTTGCGCTTGCCGCAGGCGGGGCATTCGGCCCGCAGGATCATGCCGTGCCGCGCCGCCTTGCCGAGTGTGTCGATCACCGATGCCATGAGAACATAAGTGGAACATGCGGTGGATTCGGTCAATGCGGCGCAGTCGGTCAGCCGGCGCTCGTCGGCACGCGCAGTTCCTGGCCGACGATGATCAGGTTGGGGTTGGTCACCGCCGGGTTGGCGCGCACGATGCGCTGGATGAATTCGGCGCTCGCGCCGCCATAGTAGGTCTGCGCGATCTTGCTGATCGTCTCGCCGCGCACCACGCGGTGGCGGTAGAAGGTGGAGTAGCCGGGGATGATCAGCGGGCCGTAAAGCACCGGCACGATGACCTTGTTGCGCTCCTCGCCGCTGTCGTCCTGCGCTTCCTCGAACACTTCTACAAAAATGCGGTCGAGCTTGAAGGCGGCGCCCGTCAGGTCGACCTGGATCTGGAACTGGCCGTGGCCGCCGACGCCGTCGCCGGCATTGGTGAAGCCGGTGCGCTCGTCATGGCCGTCATGGACGCGCCAGTTGAGCGTCGCCTCGAAGCCGGTGCCGATGCCGGCGATCATGAGGTTGTTGCCGATCAGGTCGAAGGCCTGTGGCTGCTGGATCTGGTTGGCGGCGAATTGCGGCATGGTTCCCTCCCGGAGGATGTTTGATGTGCCCGGCCCCGGGGGAGTGTAGCGGAGGCAGTGACGCTGGGGAAGGGTGGAGTTGACCCGGTTCCGTGGACAGTTCACGGCTTTGGCGGGTCAGGTTAGCTCATGATGCTTCCTTTCGTAGTCGATCGGCGAGAGGTAGCCCAGCGCCGAATGGCGGCGTGACGGATTGTAGAA